>ENA-OROU01000566-OROU01000566.1-human-gut-metagenome-genome-assembly--contig:-NODE-566-length-39104-cov-3.323773_pt1 | contig 39104 bp, 40 predicted proteins | sample MGYA00242131_ERZ509054 | MGnify/ENA primary metagenome ERZ509054 (study PRJEB26280, sample SAMEA2338749) | human gut metagenome | biome: human gut; feature: human-associated habitat; material: faeces... | reverse complement strand
ATAGTCAATAAATAAAGAGCCAGAATACTTTTTATTTTCTGGCTTTTATATAAATTTACTATTGCTTTTTATTTTTTAAAAGATATGATAAGTTTCTTTTTTCTTTTAGCATATTCCAATGTCATAGCAGCTCCGCCCCAGCTATGCAGAACATAACTTACCACAACATCTGCCTGTTCTACCATCCACTGATTTCTTCGGACAATCGCCATTTTCTTTGGAACCGATTCCAGCGGTGGATAGATGGAACTGTCACAAGGTGATATGTCTTTTCGCCTATTCAGATATGGCAAAATCAAAACTAATTCGATATGCGGATATCGCTTTTTTTGTTCTGCTAATACAGAAGCTGCCAGTCTGTCAAAGGCGCCGTATCCGCCAAGATAAAACATTTCAGCTCCCTTTACAATCAAATCCTCTGTTACTCTTTCCAACCAAGCCCTTGCTTCTTTCTCGTCATAAAGTTCTCTATGCCCACAAAATGTAATAATCATGGAAGATCCCTCCTGTATCTATCATATCGCAAATGGTTAGAATAGTACAGCCACAGGGACTATTTTTATTTTCTCTGACCATATAATCATATAAAAAACAGGAGGTGAGTGATTTGAAATTGAACGAAGCAGTAAGCAAACGTCTTCAGGAATTGCTGGACGAAAAGAATATGACGCAATATCAGCTATATGTGAAAAGCGGTGTGCCGAAATCCACCATCGGAAATATCATGCATTGCTCTTATGACTCCGTGAAGCTTCGTGTCATTCATGAACTCTGCCAAGGGCTTGGCATCAGCATTCCTGATTTTTTCAACTCACCGTTCTTCTTTGAAGACTCTCTGGAACCATAAATTCATATAATCGAGCCTATTTCTTTTTTTCTCTGTATACTATGTAACTGTTAAAGTGAACATTTCACATTCTCGGCTCACATTGAGCCATACCATGGCTCACGCAGAAGACAGACCTCCCCCTTGGTGTTTTTTCATCGTTTTTTGATGGGGATTTTTTTGCCCTTTTTTCAAAATTCATCTTATGAAATAGAGATTGCTGCTTTTTCCGCCATTGTCACGAAACCGATTTTCTTTTTTGATGTATGCACTTCTTTCCAATTCTTGAATGGAACGCTTCACTGATGCCAAAGAAAGATGCAGATCTTTCGCTATGGTTTTCATGGAGGGATAGCAGCTTTTTGTTTCTTTACTGGCACGTTCACAAAGATATAAATAAACAGATACGGCTTTACTGGAAAGCTCTGTATCCTGATAGACCTTCATTTTGTCAATCATCACTTTTTTCCACTCCTTTCATGGTTTTCGATATGTTGCGCAACTGCTTATCTTGTTCCTGCATTGGGCGTTTGACAGGCTGCTGAATTGGATTTTTTGGTAAACCGTATTTTTTTGCAATGGCTTCCTCAATGGTCTTTTTATTTGCGTAATGAACCTTTCTTACAACTGCTTGACGCACTGGGTATGTTTCATTCAGCTCGATCCCCCACTCAAAAAACAGCTTCAGCTTTGTTTTCATCGGCTTTACGCCTGTTCTTGTGACTATGAACGTATCTTTTGGCATGATTTTAAGCTCATCTGGTGTCATCAGCGGTCTGCCTGTCATTTGAATTGACTTAGATTTATCTCTGCCCTGCGAGATACTGCCGGTCATGACTGTCCTATCTCCCAATGTCTTGGACAGTACATTGGCTGCTTCGGAGTTTGGCGCAAAGCCGCCATATAGGCAGACCTGGCAGTTATCAATAATGATATCAGCACCTTCTTTTCCGTAGTTCTTTTCCAGCTGTGCCAATGACTGTATGATGGGTACAAAGCTGATTCGTCTGGAACGGCTGGCGGAAAACATCATTTCCGCAGATTGTATGGCTGGCAGTGTACCGAACTCATCCAGGAAGAACATAACTCTGTTGGGCAACTTGCCACCCATTTCATCGGCAATAGAAAGCATTTCTCGATAGAGCTGCTGTATAATCAAAGAAATGAGGAAATATTTGCTGTTATCTTCCTCCGGCATAATCAAAAACACTGCTGACTTGTTCCTACAAAACTTTTCCGTATTGATTTTCGTTTCAAAGCAGAGCAGCTGTTCAATTTCAGAATCAAGAAAAGCATTCAGCCTGGACAATGCCGTTGACAGTACAGACGCCATTGCCTGGTCTGAAGTATTCAGGGCGGCGCCGGAAAGCCATCTTGCTTTATGTTCTTCAGGCAGTTTTTCCATAAGTAATTTGAACTGACTTTTGCCTTTCACTTCCGATGGTCCCAATAAATCTTGAATCAATTTGAACACACTGATGATATGCCTTTCTTCGCCTTTTTCTTCTGTTTCATTTTTCTCTGGTTGAAATAAAATCACTGCCTCCACTTCTCGAATACTTACTTCATGTGTTTTCGGTAAAAAATCTATGTTTTTGTCAATGCAGGCTTTTCTCATCTGGGCTATTTCTTTTTTTCGTTGTTCCAAGGCTTTCTGTTTTCGTTTTCCCTGTTCCAACACAAGAGCATAAGGCGAGCAGAACTCTGCAATCACCAATATCACAGCGGTGATCAAGCCTTCTGCCGAATCGTAGAAGAAGGCGTTTTGCCCTGCGTTGGCAGAGTCAAATCCACCAGAATTCATGACCGTTTTGGATATTATCTTTGCGTACTTCTCCGCTTTTGCCTTTGCCACAAGGGAGTCTGTCTGCAAATATTCATCCATGTAGTGGTTCACCATATGGAGCATATTAAAGCCATCGCTTTGGGTTGGATTTCTCAAATCCAGCACCGAAATATCATAGCCATAGTACTTTTTTGCAATGGGAGCGTAGCTTCTCAGGAGGTCACCCTTCGTATCAGTCGTGACAAAACTCATGCCTGACGCACAGCAGTATTCCAGATTGGGATATAAAAACTTAGCTGTCTTGCCCACACCGGCAGCACCGATCATCAGTACATGAACATCTCCTTTCTCCACGATTGCTGTAACTGTTTTCTTCTTCCCGAATTTCATCATATTACATCCAATAATGATACCTTGGGGCAGGTCGCAAGGAGGCTTTCGCCTCCAGACCTGTGGTTCATATCTCACTCTTTGAAATGCCGCGTCGATTTCCTTTGGTGTAGCAAAGCTGGCAGAGCCATGCTGTCCATCGCCTACGGTCTTACTTTTGATATTCAAAGACTTCCTATCAATCAAAAGCATGCAAACCATAAAGGCACCGAAAATCAATAGCAGCGGCATCAACTTCCATAAGTTCTCCATTTCTTCAACCTCCCATTTCTAATTCCATCTGCTCTGCGGAATCGGGTTCCTCTGATATTTGTTCTTCTGAATTTTGTTCTTTCGTTTTCTGTTCCACATAACTATTTTTTCTTTCCAACTCCTGTGGATACTCCGTTTCCACATAGATAATAGCTCTCATAGCCATATCTGCCATGTTTTTTGCCAATACAAAAAGAGATGGTTTATCTTGAACCCCAAGTGTTTTCAAGTGTTCCATCTCTTCTTTCATTTCCTGTATACGTCGATCCATTCTCGCTTTATCCAAATATGGTTTATATGCCTTTCCCAATTCTTGTATGGTGGTTTGGTACATAGTCAGTTCTGGCAAGTTCTCATCTCGTTTCATTTCACACATCAAGCAGACGGACAGATCTGCCATACGCAGGATGCTGGCAAGGAGTGGTTTCGTGTCAGCTTCTCCTTTCTTCACCGATTTTTCTGCTTGCTTGAAATCTATTTTGATCTGTTCCAGATAAAAATGGATACCTGATTTTTCGTATTCCTGTCTGCGCCACTTCATATATGGGCTTTCTGTGTTGGCATTCATGATACCAAGTTTTCTGACCGCAACATGATATGCTGTTTTCTTGGGATGGGACTGCGGAAGGATAGGCACCACGCCATGTTCCGCTTTCAGCTGCTCGTTCCAGTCTTTATAGAGTGGGTATTCCCTTTTGATTTTTTCTCCATCATATCCCTTTTCAATAAGGATATCTTTTAATTTATCACAAGCTTCAATGCCTGCCGCATCGTAATCCAGACAGAGAAAAATCTCATGAATATTTTTTTGTTCTTCCAAAAATTGTAGCAACGGTTTTGAAGACAACCCATCCAATGCCAGAAAGCTGTCTGCTTTCCATTCATCATTTCTCAATGTAATAAACGACATTAAATCAATGGCAGCTTCAAACACATAGAGCTTGCTGCTTTCCCCTCGCCAGCAGAAACCATACCTGCAGTCTGAACCGGCAACAGTCATTCGGAAGCTTTTTGTCTGCTCTGCTGTAGATTTTTTGCAGGCTGACTTTGCTACTCCGTCTTTATCTGTTCCCACAAAAACCACGTTGCCGTGTTCCTTTTCCTGATAAAGTATTTTCTGTTCCACAAAACTTTTCACCACATCTTTGTCCAGAAATCTTGTTTTTAAAAGATAGGCGAATACTCGTTTCATATTACTGTCTTTCTTAGGAAGTATGAATTCAGATTTTTCAGAAGGGTAAGCAATTCGTTCTTGATTCTCCTGTACAACTGCCTTTTCAGACTGCCTTACGTTTTTTTCATTCTCTTTGTTTCTCTTCCTGCCAAGCCCTGGTTCTTCTCCATGTAGAAGTTCTTTCATAGCAGTGCGAAAGTTCATGCCGTAAAACTCCTGCATAAACTTTAACGGATAGCCACCTCGCATATTTTTATGGTCATACCAACGGTTTCTTCTGACGGAAATGCTGTCATGCTCCCCTGTGGAGTCTTTATAGATCAGCACTGACTCGCTTCCTGTTTTTTTCAAGCGTTCCCCTTTTTGCTGAAGGAATTCCTCCAGATTGGTCTGATTTGCCTTATCGATCTGTTCCTGGGTATAAAGTGCCATATGTTTCCTCCCTGTCCTTTGCCCTATCAAGAGCGTTTTCCACACAGCTGTAATCAAAGCTGTGTTCCTCATACGCTTCTTCCATTGCTTCCACTTCTTTTTCTTTTGGGAATGCAAATGGTGTTTCTCTCATCAGAAAAACCATTACATCCAAAACACCTTTTTCTGTTTTCAGGTTCCAGTTTGTCTTTTGATAGATTTCATTGGGATAAATTGCTTCCATGTTCTGTAAATCAGATTTTTCCAACTTCCAAATAACTGCTGGCACGATTTCATCTCCAGCCTCCAATGTGGGCATGGCGGTTTCATAAAACCTGTGGAATTCCAATGCACAGTCTTTCAGACCGCATTGCATAAAAAGTATTGCTGCTGGGCAAATCTCCTGTATCTTTTCTTCCTTCATATATCCATCGTAAGTCAATAAATAAACCATATTTCATCCCCCTCATACTTCCAATTCCAAATCACTAACTACTTGTTCCTCTACATGGTTATCCATCATTTCTTCTTCTGATTGAGCCTGATTGCAGACTTCTTTTGATTCGATTTCCGTTGGTTCCATCATCTTCTGCCATGCGGAGTTGCCTTCCAGATTTTTTGTCAGCATTTTTCTTGCAAACTTATATTCTTCACCTACCATGCCAGCTCGCACCAACCAAGTACGCATCATGAATTTATCATTTTGATTCTCACTTTTCTTTTGGCTAACAGTACGGTTGCTTTCTGCAAAGCTGCTGACGACCTGTGCAAACTGAATATCACTGAGCAGTTCTTTTTTATTGAGTGTGCTTTTGAAATTAGGAAATGAAATAATACCGTTCTCTTTGCCTTGACTGGTATCTGCCACTTGTGAAAAGGGAATGTCTAACGCTTTTTGAAATAATTCCCCTTTGCTCTCATAAAGATTTTCCAGATTTGTTTGGTACTTCTCCCAATTCTCAATACCGTTGACATCCAGAAGCAGATTCATTTTCGTGGAGTCATTGACGATGGCACCTTTCAGTTCCAACTGTTCCAAGGCTTTTTCCAGCATTGAAAACTCATTTTCATATAAAAATGGTGAGAGCAGTTTCACTTGGTACATATAGTTTGCTCCCACCACTTTTTCTCCGCTATATTTTTCTGCTTTGATGCTGTCAGAGGGAAGGATACGCCACAGCCTTTGATTTCGATCCTGCACTTGATATCCATTGTCCTCCAGACAAAAATCAGCTACAGTCTGAAACTGCTCTGCCAGTATTTCTGCCGCCGCTTTCCTTGTGATCCCTGTCATATCTATCTCGATGCAATATTTTTTCCACTTCATAATCTTCCTCCTTACATTTTCTGTCCATGGGCTTCTTTCTTTTCCATGATCTTACGCATCAGCTTCTTATCCACATGAATCTGTTGTTTCTTTCTATCATAATCCTCTTCAACCATATGGCTGATGTGTTTCATCAGAAGCAGGAACTGTTTTTGTGCCTGCATTTGATAATACTTTTTTGTTCGTTCTTCCCAGCTTTCTTGAGGATTTACTATTTCATGATTTCGTTCTTCTGGTTCTGCTACTATGACTTCATTCATTTCCAACAGTATCAATGCAGATTTCAAAACCATATTTTTGATATTACGGAACTCTGGTTCGTCCGCAAGGGTTCTTCTGGCTCGCTCCTGATTCTGATATGTAGAAAGGATATCGTCTTTCAATCCCAGCCAGCTTTCATAGGCTTGTGAAATCTTTTTGTCCTTGCTGATTTCTTTGACGATCTCGTCTACCAGTATTTTATTTTCTTTCTCAAGCCTTCCATAAACCTTTTTGTGTTTTGCTGTTTTCAGTTTTTGAGATAACTCCCAAAGCAAAGCTTCCGCTTTTGGATGATCTGTATATTCCATTGTCATTGCCTGTTTCAGTTTCCTGTCAAAGTAATTTTTCAGCTCGTCCCTGACTTCATCTTTCTGCTCATAGATGTGATACAGCTCATCATGGAATATCTCGTTGGCAAAGGAACTTTTTAGTTTCATAAGGTTTTTTGATCCAAGATAACCTTCTTTGGGCTTTTTAGAATAGCACATCAGATGGATATGAGGATGATGCCCCTCATTATGAAAAGCTCCATACCACACAAAATGCTCTACAGGGATTCCCATTGCCTTTGCAATCTCTGGTGCTTTGCCTCGTACCAGTTCTCTCCACATATTGGCATTATCATATCCAAGACGAACTGCATCCTCTCGTTTCAATGACAAAACAAATGTCCAGATGTTGCCGTTATGTTCCGCAGCTTCTTTTGCCACCTGATTCAGATCAATTTCTTTATCTGATCCATTCCACAGTGCGTGTCCCTGTTTTCCTCGTTCTGCTCTTGGTCTTTTGGCAAGGTAGCCAACATAGTTTTCCATGCTGTCTTCCCTTGCCAAACCTTCTTCGGCAATTTTATTGATCAGTTCCATAGCGTTTTCTCTTGTTGGGTTTTGCAAGTAGTCTTCATACTCTTGTTCGCAGCTTTCTCTCAATTCTTTATGTGCTTTTAGTTCTTTTTCAATCCATCTCTTCTGGTGTTTAGTGGCTTCTCTTTGTGACTGATTCACCTCAAACTTTTCTGCGTTTGGTCTTGTCGCAACATACTTTACATAGTTTTTTACTTGTGATGGTTTTTTCATTTTCAAATATCTTAGCGATAAAATAAATCTTGGCATATCATCACCTACATTTCAAATTGCATCTCATTGTCTTGTTTCGATTCCAAACGATTTTTCAACTCATCCTCTGTTTCAATATAAAAGTCATCTGACCAAAAATCTAAATATAATACACCATAAGAAGTTTCAATTCCTCTTTGGGAAAAGCCTTCACCCCAGCCATCACTGTACTGTCCGTTAAAATAATCTTTCAGAATTTTGATTTCCTGATCTGTCAAAGGTTTTTCGATATCACATACCATAACGCCATATGCTTTGTCCCCTACGGTTTCGATCCTTGGATATGCTGCTGTTACTTTTTCCAGCAGATCTTTATAGATTTCTCTGCTTCCATAAGCAAAGTAATGCATCAGCCCCATATCTTCATCTGTTTCATAATCCCATTCCTTACGGATGGCTTGATTGATTTCTTCTTGATAGGCTGTCAGATCTTCTGCTGTCAGAAAATCGAAATCTACTTCTCCCAGTTCCTCCATAGCTTCTTCATCAAAATACGAATCGTAATCCATATCTTTGTTGAAGTCATAATCTATGATGCCCTGCACAGGACTATAAAATCTATATTTCATTCCTCGTCACTCCTTTGATATCTTACGGCTTCTTCCATGGTGAGGATGCCGTTGATCTTTTTCACTTCATTGACGCATCGGATATGAAGCCTTCGCATAGTTGCCTCATCCATATCATTGATAGCAGCAAGCATACTTTCCAGCTTTGCCATCTCAACTGCGATTTTGAAAAGCATCTTTGACAGTCTGTTTTCGGAAGTTCTCATAATGCCAGATACGGTTTCCATCATCACATCAGATAAAAAATCCATGTGCTTTTCCTGATAAAGATATCCGGAATAAAAATGAATTGCCTTTTCAATAAAGTCACTGCGATTTGTCAAGCCTTCCATTACAACCGCAGCATCGCTTTTTTGAACTGCGTCTTTGGAAAGCCATACGCTGTATCTTTGTTTTTTATATTCCTCGCTCATTTTATTCTCCTTTCGTAAACTTTGGCACTGAGCTGGTACCAGCACCTGTGCAAAATCTCCTTTTTTCTAAGGGAATCTTGGCATTTGTTGTTTTCATAGCCACAAACCAGTGCCGTCTGCCTTTGACCAGCGTCTGCAAAAAATCCCCGCACTGCGGGGATTTGAGGGATTTTACCGGCTGTTCTGAGCCGGTATTTAACCTGCAAGTATTTTTCGCATCTGTCAAAGCCCTCCCTTGCGGATATCTGCTCCAAGCATCCGCTTTTTCCCTTCGCCCAAAATCGGGGCAAATTCGCTCCAAACTGCCTTCCCCTGCAACTCTACTCCACCTGCTCCACAAAGGGGCACACAGGGGCAAACAGGGCGCAAAAAAGGCGAACCTTTTGGCTCGCCTATTCTTTGTTTTGCTTATTCTGTTGTTCCGGATTAGAAAATCATATCATTTTCTTGTGAAATATCCTCATTTATCGTGTGTTCGTTTGCAATCTCTCCCAGCAATTTTGCTCTTTGGCAGAACGCATCACATAAAACTGCCCTGCGTTCTCTGCTGATGTAAGGTGACTGAGATAGGATTTCTTCCATTTCTTCTCTCATACCATCCAGGGCTTTTAGATCAATCCATGAAAAATCTTTTACCAGTTTGATCTGTTCCCTGTGGGTTTTCTTGAAAGGCTTGGCTGGCAGATTGGGAGAAAGTGGCTTGATCAGATTTTCCTGTGTGTTATACCACAGTGATGTTCCACAGTCAAAAATAGGTGCAACCCCAATCCATTCCAATGTAACGGCGTTTCGAATCAAGCCGAAGTTATTGAAATGTCTGTCCTCATTTCCGATTAGAAAATCCAAAACAATCATTTTTTCCGTCTGCTCTCTGATGTTTTTTACGCCAAGTTGTTCCGCACAACTCAGATAAAATTCATAGTCCGAGAGATCATTTGGCTTCTTTCTGCTCTGCATGATATGGTAAGCGGATACCAATTCCGTTTCAGAAGTAATGAAATCCTGGCAGACAGAAAACGGTTTTTCATGCTCCCACAGCAATGTATACTTCGTATGTGGGATACATAACCTTTCCGCAATCCCAGAAGCAATCACTTCACATAAAGGTTCCTGCTGGTATGGATTACTTCCGCCTTTGATTAAAACTCTTTTTCCATCTGCAATCTTCCACTTCTTAATCAACTGACCATCAGACGTATTATCTGGTGAAATCAAACTCATGCTGTCTGAAAATTCACCATATCCGAACAAAAGGTTCCCTACATCTTCAGAAAAATCATGATCGAAAAAATTTATTTCCTTCCACATCAATGGTTTATCCTTTGGGGATATCCAGTACTGATCGGAGAGACTGAGTCCATAACATTTTGCTAAAAGTTCTTGTGGAACTGACATATGCAGCAAATCCAAAGTTTCCCTTAGACCTGAACGGCTTGCAGGTATAGAACGTTTTGCCCACCATTTTGCCAGCATAGTTTTATCAACGCCATGTTTTCCAAGGGTTCCCACAGGAAAATGTTCCTCTGCGTACACCTCATATATATTTGTAATATGAGATAATTCATCCAACTCAATTTCTGCAACTTCAATTTCTCTATGCATCAAAATGTATTTCATCATTCTCACCTCCTACATTGAATTTTATTATATCATATTTATTTTCTAAAATGTTAAACTACTTTTCATTTTCTTCTTGACACCTTTCGTCAACAGAGTTTATATACCACAAGCGGCTTTGCCGACTTTTGGGAAAAGGTGGTTTTTATTTATGGATATGTTTCAGCATTTTCTTTCGCATCATGACGAAAACACGTCAGCGTTCTCAGATATTTTTCGCACCGCAACAGAATTTCATCAGCTTCTTGGGCGAAAAAGTTATCTGTTGGATCACTATTTATCCATGTTTTTTCGTTTGATCATTCAGACAGATTTTTGCATTTTGGAAGAGAAAATTTATCAAGCCGTTTCCAAACTGCAGAAAAAAATACTGGTTGATTTAGAAAAAAACGATTGCTCCATACCAATGTTTAACTGTCAGGAGCCATTCACCCAGCAGGAGCTTTCCTGGACTGCGTTGGCGGATACACTGCTGGAACAGGCACTGACCGATTTCCAAAATCATACTGTATCGAATTACCAAGGCACTGTCGATCTTGTCGATCTGGAACAGACAGAAGAAAAACTCGTTGAACTTCTGGGCAAAGACATATGGGAACAGTTCCAGCAGAAACTAATTCACTGCTTTCTGCCTTGTTCCTTGATGCAGTTGTTTTGGCAAGGTTTTATCATAGAGATCACGAAACGCTTCCTGTCACGGGATTTGGAAACGGATCAGGAGATTTTCCGTCTATATCTGAATCGGTTTTTCACAGAGGAGAGCAGATGATACCATCTGCTCTCTTGCCCTTAAACGGATTGGCTATCCTGCGGCTGTTCTGCTTGATTCTGTTCTTCTATAGGTTCTTTTTCCTCTTTTTTCGCCTTTGGTTTATATGCTTTTTCTATCTCATCGCCTTCTTCTATATACTCTCGGACATCTGGCGGCACCAGTTTTCGATACAGCCTATTCAGTGTTTCTTCCAGTTCCTGTTCCAAAGATACCTCCTTTTTTGCCGCATATCGCTTCAGCGCCAGATACTTGTTGGTTTCAAACTTCACCTGTATCGCAGAAAGTTTCATGGTATCCACCTCCTTTTGCGGTCACATCTGCGGTTCCATGTAGTCTTTTTTTCCTGAAATCTCATACCCAATCTCCTGAAACTGATCCAAGTTCGGCAGATAACCGGAATAGACTTCCCCACTTTTTTTGTCATGGCTGATCAAAACACCAAACTCCGCATCCTCTTTTTGGATAAACAGGCAGTGCAAAGTCATTTGCTGATCAAAATACTGCAGTTCTGCGTTATCCGTAATAAAGGAGGCCTCCTGCCTGATGTTTTCTCCAAAAAACCAGAAGTCCTCGTCACTAAGAGAAATGATTTTCTCGATTACCACACAGCCTTTGTTTGGCTCATCGGGGTTATAGTAAAACATCGCATCTCCCAGCTCGCGATAAAACAGATTCATGGCTGCTACGCCTTCATATTTTTGCTCTGTTGTTTTCATGCTGTCATAGGAATGCACCGGCTGCTTATGGTAGAGAATCATATCGCAGGCATCAAAATCCATTCGGCATTCTGATATCCTCTCATCTGTCTGAAGCAAATCTTCCAACAAATTTACATACATCAGCTCATCCGAAATCTCTCCAACAGAGAATCTGCTGCTTGCTTTTTCATCGGAAAACGAAGATAATATTTTTTCTCTTACCTCAAAAACCGGCTCCAGATATTCCTGCAGCACTTGGATTTCTTCTTCACGGAAGTTTTCCAGCTTTGCCATCAAACTTTCAAAATATGTTTTTCTTTCTTGATTCATACTGTTTCACCCCTTCCTTTAAAGCTCCGGCTCCATAGAAGATTTCAATTCTTCCCCCATTCCAAATTTATTTGCGAGGTAATCACTGAGCCATGTGCTGCCAAACTGCTGGTGGGTATTGATCCTCCAGATCGCCAGCTTACCCATATTTAGTTTGACGCCCTCCATATCAAAAAATAGATTGGTCAGTCCTTCATTTTCAAAAGCATATACATTTTTGAACGTATCACCGTCCAACAGGATACCAGACTCTGTCAATAACTCATTGACACCATCTTCCCATTCCTGCAGTTCTCCGCCGCATCCCTGAAATACAATGCCTTCCTTTTCCTGCATCTGTTTCAATTCTTCTACTGTGATTTTTTCAATCATACTTTTTCACACTCCTTTACAATCTGCCAAATCCATAAAAATGCTTCACCCAATAGGAATTCCCCAAGTTTGCATATCCGATGGGGTAGAGTAGGAAAGTGCCGCCTTGCCACATTTCTGTAGTAGGTCTGCACATTCCCCTCCCAGAACCGAGCGTGCACCTCTCAATGCACTCGGCTCGCCGTTATATTGCTCAATTACATTTACTCAAAATCCATGATGAATTTTCTGGTGACAATCGTAACACACCACCATTGTTTTTCTACGTTTTGCAATCATAACCACTTCCCAAGGTTCTTTTCCTTTTAGATTTTTAACCTTGTTTATATGGTGTACTTCATATTTTCTGTCTGTTCCTTCATAACCGCAAAGTTCACATTTGTGAGCTTTTAAGCGGTTGTCTATTGTTGTTCTGCCTTTTGTAACAATGGTCACAATGATTGGCATAATATCTTCACACTTCTTACCATCAATTTCATTAAATTTGGTAAGTTTGCGAATCTTTTTTCCAGCCTTTGTTTCATAAGAAACACCCCATCTTTTTGCTCCAATGCGGTATTTGTCATAAATTTTAGACAGCTTACATTTGTGCTTCCAAGCAAGGGTTTTTAGACAGCTATATTCCATTAGATAGCTAAAATAGTTCATGTTACGATAGTTACTTGCAAGATAATAATAATTGCAAAGTCCTCGCAATTCAGAATCGAAAACAGTTACTATTTCTAAATCAGTATGCCTTGTTAAGTCTACTCTTGCCACTGGCTCAAGTTTTCCGTTATCGGCTCTTTGCTTTACCACTTTTTTAGAAAACAAATATTTTTCTATCTTGTCTTTGAATGGAATTAACAACTCCACAGTATTATTTAGAGTTCTTTGCTTGCTGTTTTTCCATGGTTTTACTTCTTGACTTCTTCGAACCCTTACATCATAACCAAGAAAACGGGCACAAGTACTGCTATGAGTAATTAGCGTCTTTTCTTGGCTAAGTTCCATCTTCAATGTTCCACAGATAAACTCTGTAAGTTGTGCTTTTATCCATTCGCAGTCTTGTTTGTTCCCATTAACTGCAATTAGAAAATCATCAGCATAACGAACATATTTCAACTTTTTGTCATTACAAAGTTTGGCAGGAATATTTCTCATTTCCTTTCCAATTTCAATATAATAAGCAATCAATTTGTCGCGTTCTTCACCAGCTTCACGCCTGTCAATTCGCTTTTTCGTACTTGCACGTTTCGATTGCAGTTTTTTATACTGTGGCGTCAACGTATATGGCGTTTGGGTGTCGAAGGATTTTTTCAGCTTTTCTACAAATTTATCCAATTCGTTTAGATAGATATTGGCAAGTATTGGTGAGATAATTCCACCTTGTGGTGAACCACTATAAGTTCCATAATACTTCCAGTCTTCCATATATCCAGCTTTTAAAAAGTTCCGAATTAGATTTAGAAACCGAACATCCTTTATTTTTTTGCCAATGATATTTATTAACACTGAATGGTCAATGTTGTCAAAACATCCCTTAATATCGCCTTCTACAAACCATTTTGCACCAATAAACTCATGTTTTAGCTGAGCAAGGGCAGTGTGACAGCTTCTGCCAGGGCGAAATCCATGAGAATAATTCGAAAATATTGGCTCATATATTGCCTGTAATATCATACGAATAACATCTTGTATCAATTTATCTGTAAATGTTGGCAATCCTAAAGGGCGTTGCTTTCCATTTTTCTTTGTGATATAGGTGCGTCTTACTGGCTTTGGCTTATATGTTCCATTTCTCAACACTTCAATTATCTTGTTTACTTTATCTTCGGAAAAGCTATCTGCTGTATCATCATTTACACCTTTGGTTGCTGCACCATTGTTGGCATATAGATTATGGAACGCAGTATAATAAATATCTGGTCGCAACAGATAACGAAATAGTTTTGTAAATACTTCATCATGATTGTTCTTCGAGTTTTCTTGTAATCTTGTTAAAATCTCGATTGTTGGTTTCATTTGAGGCTTTCCTCCCTAATCAATTTTGATTTTAATACGCTCAAACTGTCCTCCTTCGCCATGTAAACGGCTTTCCCGTTCTCTAACTACTACGAGGACTCCGTTACCATGTCAGATTTTCAGTGTCATCTTCCTTAGCTCTGCCTTGGAATTTATCACGCATCTGCGCATTACACATAGTCTTTATAGACATTCTGATTTAGGTAATCCCCAGTTTGCGAAAGTAGCAGGCAAATGTGAATTGTCGGAATGTGCTTTCGTTCCGTTCATACTGGTTCTCCAGCTTGCCGTGAGGCGGATTGATAACCTATTCAAAGGGCGACCCTCTTTGACAGCACCTCACCATAGGTTTCAGGTAAATTTCCTATGCCCACACTGAACAGGGGCTTGGAACTCACATTCAACAAATCCAGTTTCATCCTCATATTCACTTACTCTTGCAGTTCAGTCGCACCCGATTACCTTTAGGTGACTTTCCGCTTTCCTATCGTGCTATTTTCCCGTTACAGCTTTCGCCTCATCGGTTAGACAGGTGAGTTCCCGTGTTATCTACGGGGTAGTGCCTTCTATTCATCGCTCCTCTCTATCTACTTCTACTTTCGCCCTTCTGGGCGCACATCGCCGCAATGCAGCATTTGATTGTCCCCAACATAGATTCCAATATGGGTTACTGGGTTGCTGGTTTGATACGTTCCTGTAAAAAACACCAAATCTCCTGGCTTGACCTCGTCTTTTGATACCGGTGTACACTGGTTATAAATCTGCTGCGCTGATGCTCTGGGCAGATTATGGACTCCGGAATGGGTATATACCCAACATACAAAACCGGAGCAATCGAAGCTGGTTTCTGGTGTGCTTCCGCCCCACTGGTACGGAAAGCCGATATATTTTGTGGCTTCCTGCATCAACTGTGCGAATGTAGCGTCATTGAAGGCTTCCCCTGGAATGCCTGTAATTTTGTCTGTCGCAGAGTATCCATATTTGATAAAGAGATATAGATTTCGAATTTCCATCTTTTCTGTTTCCGTAAACTCATAGGAAAGGTAATCCTTCAGTTCCTCATAAATCTCGTCATCCTCTTTTTCACCCACAAAACAATCTACAAAGCCCTCATAGAATTCCTCATCAAAGTCTGTCAGATCCTTTGTGAAATAGAGGATATAAAAAAAGGACTTGGCTTTGATATCGTCAAATCCTTCTTCTTCCAATGATTCTATTGTCTGATCCAATTCCTCAAAGGCATCAATCATTTCTTCCATGGCTTTGGAAAGTTCCGCGTCAATATCTGTGGGAATAGGTCCGCCATCAAATACAATCCTTGCCACCTCCTGGCTGAAGCCCGCTTGTGCATTGAAGATAGAAACCACAACCAGCAGCGGTATCAGCATCACGATTACAATACCTGCCGCAATACTTGCCAGCAGTGTTCGCACTCGCTTGTCTTCTGCCAGCTCCAACGCTTTCTTTGTCATGACGGCAACTGCCATAGGGCTTGCCATTTGCCTCACCTTCTTTTATTTCTTAAAACATAACATCCATTTCGTCTTCTGGATTCATTTCCATAAACTCATCCATTGTACAGGTTTCTCCCAGATAATTGATGCCGTCTTTCAACGGATAGTATGCATTCTCTTCCAAGGGAAACGGTTTTTTTGATAAAATGGTACCCCAATGATTTATAGAAACAGCCTTTTCCAGCGTAACTGGATTGCCGCTGAAGCCCTCTGACTCCCTGACATCATAGCAGTATAAATCAAAAGGCACCGTATCTCGATCAATACGTGCATTGGTAAAAATCACCACAACATTATCAATTTCCGCCAATTCAAAGTCTTCGTTTCTTGCATCTACCATCATGTTTATCTCTCCCTTCTCTGATTTTCATTTCAGATTATTTCGTTGTTTCTCTTATTTATCATTACTTACCTCCTGCACTGCCAAACAAATCCTCTTTATACTGCGGTGCTTTTACTACCAGATGGTAAACTTCCGATCCATGGCGGAACACACAGACACCTCTTAAAGGACTGCTGATCAGGTCGAACAAGCACTCATCCAGCCTGAGCATTTCCATATATTCCTTCTTGGAAATATTCCCTGGGTTAAACAAAAACTGATGTGTCGGAATGGCAAACATGGGTTTTGTCATTTCTCTCACATCAGCTCTGTTGAAGTCCTCAATGTTTTGGCTTGCAATGATGACGGCACTGCCTTTTTTACGCACACGCTTCATGGCGTTTCGAATATATTCGATGGCAGTCATATTGGTTAAAAACAGGTACAGCTCGTCAATAAATGCCGCTGTATTCCCTTTGGACAGCAGGGCATCAGACATAAAAGAAAGGACATTGAACAGCATTGCGTTTCGTATCGCCGTATCCGCATCTGTAATACCCTTTGTGCCAAAACAGATAAATCGATTGCTTGTGATGTTGGTGTGTCCGTTGAAAAATTTGCTGTCAGCACCAATGCATATGGATTTCAGTTTCAAACATAAATCCCTGACAGTTTCTCTGGTATAGATATTCCCCTTCCTTTCTTCATATTGGTTCAGTTCCTGTTCTGCCAGATGATATAAATCTGACAGTACTGGATAGTCTGTGTGTTTTAATCCTGAAAAGTCAGTATCTTCTTTAATGCCTTTGCTTTCGTATAGTTTCTCCAGAAATATCTCCAGCACATCGATTTCCGCACTGGTAAAGTCTTTGTAGGCACGAAAAAAATCACGAAGAAATGAGATATGCCTTGGCAGTACTGATCCGCTGTCTTCCTCCCAGCGTTTTGGTTCCAGCACGTTAATGATGTACTCGCCTTCCATCAAGTCGATATAACAGCCATCCATGTTGACTGCCAAATCTTTATATTCCAGCTCCGGATCAAGGCAGACGATATCCATACCACTTTCTCTCATGTTGCAAAGAAGCAGTTTCATAAGATAGCTTTTGCCCTGTCCGCTGTTGCCAAGTATCAAGGCATTTGCATTGGTTTTATCATCGGTCCTTCGCTGAAAGTCAATAAAAAGATTGCTTCCATACTTATCATGCCCGATATAAAAGCCTTGCGGATCGGCTTTGCCGGAGTAGTTGAATGGATAGAGATTGGCAGCACTGGTTGCCGGTATGACTCTTTCGAACTGTTCATGGAAAGCATTGTTTCCGCAGGGCTGTGTACTCTCGAAGCCTTCTTTCTGTCTTAGAAATAATTTATCTACGGATATCTTTGAACGTGTCAGTTCCGCCTCCACTTCTGCCTGCATTTCTTTCAGCTTCTCAAGTGTTGGCGTAGATATTTCAATGAACACAGCACAATGCACCAATGGTTCTCTGTCCCTGTGCATCTGTGCGATCAGGTTCATGACATCGTTTAAGTTTGACTCTGCAATAATTTCCTTTTGGATGTTACCCGAAGAACGGTTCATTCTGTTCCTACTGGCTGCATTGGAAATGATTTTTCTTTCCTCCGCCGGTGTGACGTGTCTGGTATAAACTCTTAATGTAACACCGGAACGGTCGCCTAAATGCCTGAGCAGTGCTTGTTCTTCTGTATCTGTTGGGTATTCACGCACCACCCATGTGCTTCTGAAACTGCTGCCGCAGATATAATAATCAGGGTAGAACTTCAGCACAGAAGGTGCGCACATATCCAAAAACTCTTTGATCCTGACCTGCTCTTTTTCTTCTTCCGTTTTGGGAATATAGGCTTTTGTTTTCTTTGTTCTGCTGATTTTCAACGGTATTCATCCCCCTTTACAAATCTCTCGCCGTCATAGTCATCGAAATAAACTTGCGTGATGTTCTGCACGAAATAAACGGCATAGAGCCTTTTGATGTCCTCCTTACTTGCCTGACGGTAGGAAAATCCTGCATCCTTCAACAGCTTTGTCATTCTGCTGATGCCTGTCTGTACCTCATTTGTTTCTGGATTATAGTTGCGAAAGCGAAGGATAAACAAAAACTCCCTTGCGGAAGCTGTCTGTATCTGCACCCTGTCCAGATGGATCAGGTCTTTTTCCAATATTTCTCGTACCTTGGGGCTTTCTTCTTCCTCCAGACGCTCTTTGTAAAACATTTTGTTCTGGTCGAAGTTTTCTCTGGAATTGATGCAGGAAAACTCAATGGAGTCCAGTCCTTTGATGACACTGGACATCGCTATGATTTTTGTTTTTACTGCTGTTTCTGATAGTACCGCAATATTATCCGGCTGTACCAGAAAGTAAACCAGATACTCATTGCCGTATGTTTCCACACCAAGTGCATCAATATTTCTGGCGCCTATTTCTTCTCTGGTAGATTTCTTCTTTCCAATTCTCATTTTTGTCATCGGCAAACCTCCAATAAAAAATCTGTTGTGTTGTCACAAAAAATCGAAAGGCAAAGCGGATATAGTCTGAGATATTCAGTTCGTTATCAATACGCAGTGTCAAAAAGGCGAACACGCCAATAAGAACACCAGGCACAATCCAGTCCAGAGCTGCCGCAAAGACAGCTGACAGGACTGCACCTATGATGATAATCAGCATATCTCGCAGTGTCCAAAGGAACATGGTGCTTTTGCCTTTCAGGTTTTCTGGGTAGATATACATTGCTTCTCACCTGCCTTTTATATCATCTCACAGCACTGTTCTGTTTCTCCAAACACCGCATCTTCGATATCCGCAATGGACAAATCTCTGCCTAAAACAGTAATGCCGTTCTCATAGGCAATTTTGATTTCCTCACGCATTCCTTCTGAAATCACATTGCCGCAAACCAAAAGTTCATCACACCTGCAAAGAAGTTCTTTCCCCATTTCCTGTCCCAGACTGCGTTCTTCCGGGACTTCATCGTCTAAAAACTGTGTGAAAACACAATGTGGTGCAATGGCACAGTTTCCTTTCATTGCTTCTTCTCTGGCGTATTCGTTTGCTTTTGCTATGTTTTTCTCATGATCACCCCTCAATGGTGAGCAGATATATACCATTTTCATTTTGAAAACCTCCCTTACATTCCCATATTCATGTCCTCATCCATGTTTTCTTTCTGCTGTTCTTCCAACAATTCTTCTGGTGTGAGCTTTCGGAAACTGTCCTCGCCGTATACCACACCAAGACCTCTGCCGTTATCCCAATCAGGAAATACGGTTCCCATATCATCCACAAACTTGACCGTTCCTCTTGTTCCATCAGGCACCGGATTATATGGATCATCCATATGAATTAATTGAATTCTTGTACCTGGTGGGAACAATTCTCTTGCTCTTTCCGCCATTCTTCTCCCATTATCTACCCACTTCATAGAACTCACTCCTTTATAATTATTTTTTAGGTCATCTGCTTGCGATCCTTCCTACATTACGTGCCATATTGACTACGGAATTTACAGAATATACCGTACTCATTGCGTTGAAACGCATACTGGTATCCAATCCAAAGTTCTGTGCGATTCTTGGCACCTCTGTGCTGGAAAGCATCAATCCGATGCCAAGCAGCATATTTGCATTATAAGTAACCAGCCCTGCAACCAGTACAATGGTCTGTAAAAACGCTGTCAGGCAGAGAGCTGCCACCTGTTTGCACCAAGATACGAATCCGTCGCTGTATCCTCTTGGCACACTGAACAGATAAAGACTGCCAGTTGCCATCATTACAAGAAGGATACCGCCTCGTTTTAAGTTTGCAAAAAACACCTTGATAACCGCATATCCAATCAGTATGACAAACACGATAGACACCACCACGTTGGCACCAGGCGTTTCAAAGCTGCCCAGTACCATAGTGGCAATAGCACCCAGTTTTCCTGGTGAATCTGACATACCAGCAATGGCACCGATCAGTTCATTTGACAGATTGATGCAGAAGACATAAAGGTCGATAGGTACTACAGTAAACAGGCTGACGGCGAAAAAACCTTTGATGATATTTAACGCCAAGTCCTGAAAACTTCCCTTTCCTCTCTGTGCATCAATGGCTGTGTCAAACACAGCCACTACAATACCAACGATATACAGTGCCCAGGCGAAATAATAAAAAAAGAGCAGGATTGCTTTGATCCAATCCAGCTCAAAAAGTTCCGCACCCATCATGTTAATCATACTGAAAAACTCACCAAAGAATGTGATCAGTTTGCCATAGATCCAGTCACAGAACTGATCCAGCACACCGTCTACGGCGAAGTCTAAGCCAAACATATTTTTCATCACCTTCGCTTTCTGTTATTCCATGTTCATACCACCTTCTATGTGTTCCTCTGATATCTCCTGTGCCGTCTGCTGTATCAGTTCCAGCACATCTCCATCCTGCTCCAGAATTTTACGCAGGGTTTCAATCAGGCTCTCTATATGTTCCTGCCATTTGTTCCAGTTGGTTTCTTCAAACCAGCCGTTCCATTGATTGTTCTGTGCATTTTCCCTGGCGGATTCCAATGTTTTGGAAAGATACTCGCACATTTCTTTAACGGATTCCTTTTCCGCAAGAAATGAAACCACTTTTTCAAAGGTTTTTTTCGGGAGATACTCCCATTCTTCTATGGTACCATTTTGAAAGCTTTCCATCAGTTCCGCAATCAGCATTGTACTGCTGTGGGACTCTCCGTTCTCCGCGGCAGGCGGTCTGCACCATTCGTCTAATTTCAGCTGTTCCAACAATTCCTTTAAGTGCAGACAGCCGTCTTCCGGAATATGGTTTCTGATCCATTCCAAGGCATCCAGACCTTCATCTGATTCAAATGCTTTTACACCCCAGCATCCCATAATTTCAGCTCCTTTCTTTTTCAAATTCCAAGAATATTCCAAATATAAGTCGGTGCTGTAATGGCAAACACCAGACCAAAGAACAGGATTGCCACTGGTGCAAAATCAAATTCTCCATGTTTTTTGTAGTCAAAGTAAGCCATAGCTAATTTGACAAAAAGCAGAATTGCCAGCACACAATCCACCACTGGAAAGATAACGTTATTGGTTACGGTTTTGATCTGACCGGCTGCTGTTTTCCAAGTGCTTTCAATGGCTGTGGAAACCTGACCACTATCCGGTGCCGCAAATACTGGCGGTGCAAATATAATCACTGCCATAAGCACAACCACTGTCAGCAAAAATACCCTTTTCCATCTTACTGCCATTGTTCTTATCTCCTTTCATAGAAAAGGGGCAGCCTGAAGACTGCCCCATATTTCTCAAAACTATTTTATTTACTCATTGCTTTTTTATCAATAACCTGTTTTGGGAAGCGTTACCGGCGGTGTATTCACAGTCCACACCGTTGTGTTCCAACTGGTCTTTGCACTTTCCCATTCGTTGCCGTATCTTCCGCCTACATCTGCTCTATTGACGATACGGTAATCTTTCGGCATATTCGGCATTACCTGACAGAATACAGACATATTTTCAAGCATCTTAAAACCAGGGCTTGCCTTCGGGAATTCCAGACGCACATCTGTTACATATTCCCCATTTGCCAAGCCAAGGACATTTGGATGGAGGCTATATTCATAGCTGTTCTTTGTCAGAAGATTTTCCGCAAGCACACGATAATCCCTGTAGTTCGTTTTATAAGTGATCTTATAATACATTCTTTCGGAATATGTCCCTGTGACGATCTTCAACGCTCTTGTGGCATCTGTTGGAATCCTGTCATGAATATAGAAGTTTTCCAAAGTGCCGGAGGAGCCGTTCTGCACCTCATAAATGTCATACTGGATGGTCTGTCCAGGAGATGCGGCGTTTGGTCCTTTTTTCTGAATGGTCAAGTTCAAAGAAATGCTGCTGTTCAGCACTTCAAATCTGACAATATCACCGTTGTGCCTGATTTCTGCCAAAAGTGTTTTATCATTCAAAGCGTAATATCTTGGTGCTGATACTTCTTTGATGGTGTAGACACCTACGGGCAATCCCTTAGATGCCGCAACACCATTGCTGCCAGAAGAAATCTTATCTACCAGATTTCCTGTGGTGTTATAGATTTCAAATACCGCGCCGGACAATGGAGAACCGGCAGGAAGACCTGTCAGTTCATTGAACTCGGAAGAACGTTTTGTAATGACGATCTGACCGACTTCCGGTGTATTCTCCCACTCGATTTCTGTTGTTCTGCCTTTCTGCACATAGAATGTTTTCTCGCTGTTGTCAGAGATATATCCTTCTGCAGGCTCTAATTCTCTGAGTTTGTACTTGCCTTCCGGCAATTCTTTTCTGATCCAGATATAGCCTTCGTCATCGGTTTCAAACTGACCGATTGGTTCATTGTCACTGTCATATAACAGGAACTTTACTCCTGGAATGCCTTCTCCTGTGACAGAATCGATTTTATGGATCAATACAGAAGACATTGGATCATTCTCCACTTTTAACGTTGTTCTCTTGCCGTCTTTGATTTCCACTTCTTTGGCTTCGCTGTCAAGTTTGTATCCTTTGGCTTCTTTTGTTTCCTTTACCAAGTATGTGCCTTCTTCCAGACCTTCAATGACAATCAAACCGGATTCATCTGTTTCATAGTATCCGATCTGCTCACCGTTGAATTTTGTTACAAGGAATTCCACACCTTCGATAGGATCGCCAGTTCTGCTGTTGGTTTTCTCAATGACCAAACCGGAATATGGCTGATTTTCCACTTCCACAATCGTCTGCTTTCCAGACTTAACCTCAACGGTTTTCGGTTCTTTGTCCCAGTGATAGCCTTCCAATCCTTCTGTTTCGGTTACCGTGTAGTAGCCGTCTTCAAGATTTGAAACATAGATCATACCTTCTTTATCCGTTTTGAATGTACCGATTTTCTCGCCATTCATTTTGGATACAGCAAAAGAAACACCTTCCAACGGTTCCCCTGTTTCGGAATCGGTTTTTACGATTTTGATTCCTGAAAGCGGCTTGTTTTCAAATGTCACCACCGTTGGCACATTCGTTTTTACCTCAACTGTTTTTGGTGTTTCGTCCAGGATGTAGCCTTCCGGCGCTTTTGTTTCTCTTACCACATACCAATCCGGATCAAGTGTCGGAAGCAATATTGTTCCGGTATTGTCTGTGGTGTACTCGCCTACGTGTTCACCGTTTTGTTTTTCCACCAAGAACTTGGCACCTACTAGTGGCTCACCTGTCACAGAATCAACTTTCTTTACAACCAAAGAAGTCATTTTCTTATTTGTAAACTCCAATGTATATGTTTTTCCAAAGTCAATCTCAATAGTTTTTGACTGTTCTTCTAAAACATATCCTTCAGGAGCTTTTACTTCTTCCACAATATAACTTCCTTTTTCTAAGTTTGGTATGGTAATGGAACCGTTGCTGTCTGTTGTAAATATGCCGTTATTTGTTCCTACAACAGTGCCTTTTGATGTAGTTACTTTAAACTGAGCACCTGAAAGTGGGTTGCCGTTATCTGCGTCTTTCTTCAAAATCACAAGAGAGCCAATAGGCTGATTCTGGAACTGTACTTTATACGTTCCACCGTCTGTTCCGATTTGGATGGTCTGCGGCTCTGTGTCTTTTACATAACCTTCCGGTGCTTCTGTTTCTGTTACAACGTAACTGTCAGGTTTTAAGTTAGGAATCAGTATTTCACCATTGCTGTTCGTAGTAAATACGCCATTACTTGTTCCAACAGCTGTTCCATCGCCTGTTGTTACTTTAAACTTGGCATTTGATAAAGGCTTATTTGTGACTGCATCAACCTTGGTAATCAATAAGGAACCGTAAGGGTAGTTGGCAAAAGTTACTTCTACCACTGATGTTCCGTCTGCTTTTAACCAAGCCTGCTGCTTACTGTTTTCGGAGATAAGATAGTTTGTTGGAGCCTGCACTTCCTCAATAATGTAAGCACCAGCTTCCAATCCCGTAATAACGATAATACCTGAGCTGTCTGTGGTATATCTGCCGATGATGGTACCGGAATTGCCAGAAATATCTTCAGATACCTTTCGTACTTCAAAAGCTGCACCTTCCAGCATTTCTGATGTAATAGCGTCTGTTTTCTTGATGACAAGGCTGTTCAATGGATAGTTTGGAATTTCTTCTCCAATATAGTCGTTGCCTGATGTCACAGTTACTTTACTTTGAGAAGCTGTATTGCCTGTTCCCGATGATCCAAATGACTGTGTCTGTGAATCCACGCTGCCTGCTGTTAGATAAGCGTTTTCTCCTGGTGCAAGGTATTTTCTTGTAACAGGATTTGAAGGAAGGCTCATGCCCTGTGCCGGTCTTGTTTCTGTAATGATATACCATCCAGGGTTCACATCTTCCAGAATAATCTGACCGTTTTCATCCGTTTTGTAAGTGCCAAGTGGCACTACACCGCCGTTTTCTCCCTCAAACTCAATTTTGAATGTGGTATTTGGCACTGGTTTTTCTGTCAATGCATTTGTTTTTGTGATAATGAGATCCGGCTTTCTTGTATTTTCATATACAAGCTGCTTGCTGTCACCTGCGGACAATTCAATTTCTTTATGTTGTGTATCCAAAATATATCCGTCTGGTGCTGCAATCTCATCAACAGTATAAATGCCTTCTGGCAGATCCTGAATGGTAATTTTTCCGTTTTCATCTGTCATATATTCACTGACGGTATCATCTTCTGTTTTTGTGATTTTGAACTTAGCGTTTGCCAAAGGTTCCTCTGTTTTGGCATCTACTTTGATGATCTCCAAAGCCGGTTTTCTGGTGTCGGAGAATACAAGTGTTTTTGTCTTTCCCCATTCCAAAGCAATGTCCTTATGGCTATCAGGATCAATGGCATAGCCGTCAGGTGCTTCTATTTCTTCAACAGTATAAACTGCTTCATCAAGGTCATGGATTACAACCGTTCCTGTTTCGTCCGTCACATACTCACTGACTGTTTTGTCTTCTGTTTTCTGTACCTTGAACTTCGCACCTGCAAGGGGCTCTCCTGTTTCGACATCAATCTTCATAATCTGGAGGGAAGGACGCAAACGATTATCGAATTTCACTTCCACGCATTTACCACCTTCCAGATAAACATCTTTGCTTTCTGTTGAAATCAGGTAGCCTTTTGGTGGTGCAAGCTCTGTAATGGTGTACCAGCCTTCTTCTAAGCCTTCCACCTTGATTTTGCCTTCTTTGTCTGTCATACCTTCATACACGATAGAACCGCCTTTTTTGGCAACAGAAAATTCTGCGTTTTCCAAAGGAAATTCTGTATCTTCGTCATATTTTTTGATAACAATACCTGGTTTGGCTTTGTCTTTTAGTGTGACTGTGGCTGTTTTTCCCGGTTCCAGCTTAATTGTCATTGGTTCTTCATTCAACAAATAGCCTTCTGGTGCCACAATCTCCGTTATGGTATAGGTGCCGCTTTTCATATTAGTTAGTGTCGCTTTGCCGGAAGCGTTGGTATATACATCCCATGAATCGGAGCCGTCATCCAGTGCAACCCTGATTGTTGCACCTGCAAGTGTTTCCCCTGTATCCGCATCAACTTTCGTAATCTCAAGCTGTGCCATTTCCTCATTGGCAAATGTCACAACTGTAGGTTCTTCTGCATCCACAATCTCTACATCTTTATGATTATCTTCATCCAATACATAGCCAACAGGCGGCACTTCCTCTGTGACAGATACGGTGCCTGTTAAATCTGGAATCAAGATTTCGCCGTTTTCATCGGTTACATAATGACCAATGGTTTTGCCGTCAATTTCAACTTTAAATACGGCGCCTGCTAAACCTTCTCTGGTACCTTTCTTTACTTTCAAAATCTGTAAGCCTGGGCTTGGTTCAGGCACCTGCGGATTATCTGGATCATCTGGTTCTCCAGGAACGACAGTTCCTGTTGTGGAATAGGTCAAATCCACCCAGGAATCTCCGTTATAGCTTGGAAGTGGTGCTACATAATAATCCTGCTTATTGGCATCGTGAGAAATTCCAAAAAGCACGGATTTATTTTCTAACTTGCCTTTTACCAATACACGAAAACTGCCGCTGTTTTCTGCGGTATCTTTTGGAATCAATACTTTAAATGTTGTTTCTGTGCCTTCAAAGCTGTCCTTTGGTGTGTTGTTCACATCAGTTACGATTGTGCCTTCCGGCACATCCCCATCAATCACCACACGATAACTACGGATATTTACGTTAGATTTTAAGGTATATTCCTGAGAAAGATAATTCTCATCCTTATCATCTGTATCTACTGTCTGGTTCTTTGGGTTGATGGCAAGCCATGACTTATATACATACTGATTTGCCCTGCCTTTGGCTACCAAATCCTTCATGGCTTTTTCTACATGTGCGTTCTGACTGCCGTTGGCTTTCCAGTCATCTAAGTTGCTGTAATTATCATGAACCACTGCCCATACTGCCATTTTTGTGGCATAGTAGGCTTCATACTCTGTATTTACACCCATTTCCTGCGGTGTTTTATAAGGATAGCCGTTTGTAATAACGCCCCAGACCGCAGGGTCTGTATCCAGCTGATCCACATCCACGTCGTATGACTTGCCTGCTAAATCTTCTACGCCCGGTCGGTTTGGATTGGCACAGAATGCCGGATATTCCTTGCCGTCTTCTGCCTGATACACAATAATTGCCGGTGCGAAGTTATTGCTGTCAATGATGCCTTTCCATGTCAAAAGCTGTGCACCCTTGTCCTGTTTAACATAAAGATTTACTTTGTTCAGCGCATCTTCCATGGATGTACCGGCAAATGCCTGCACACCTGTTGTCAGGAGCAGAAAAGCTGACATAAGAAAAGCCGTAAATTTCTTCCATGCTGACATATGTTTTCCTCCTTTGCAATAAAAAAAGGCTTTGCCGTTAACAAAGCCCTGTTTCCTATTTTTATTCTTTTACTTTCAGATATCCAGCCAGTTTCAGCTGGCTGTTTTCCAAGAATGTCTGGTAATCTTCTTTAATCACCATACCGTCTACGCCTGGTGTGTAAGCGTTTTTCACGGTATCTTTCTTGCCGTTGGCGTCTGTGTAATAGATATAGAGAGGATTTCCCTTTTCGTCACGCTCCACATATTCGATGAAGCATACATGACCAGCCAGTCGATTGTCTGTCTTCGGCACATAGATGGCAATGGACTGTTCCGGTACAGATGATAGGTCTGTTACCACTTCCAGGGATGCATCCCACCTGCTGCTGTCCAGCCACTCTTTAGCACATCCATGGATAGAGATATGGATGCCGTGTACCTCCTCAAACCTTCCGCCTGCATACCATGTACACTGACCATATCCGTAAGTGTAGTATGGAGATGTATATCTCAGTCTGCCTGTTTCATCTGCATACTGAATGTTTGCTAACACCTCTCCTTCTTTCGGCGGTTCTGTCAATTTCACCGCTGTGGAAACATTTTCTAATTTCGTTGTATTTTCTTTGTTTTCTTCTGGACTTGCAAGTCCCAGTTGCTCACGCACCTCATCCGGCATTTTCGCAGGATCGAATATCAGTGTAATGATTTTCCTGCCGTTTTCATCATAGCTCACCACCTTTTCTACATCGTCCCCAGCATAAATGTGCTGTGCCAACGCTGGTACTGTACTGCTCATAGCCAGTATTGCCGTCATGACTGCCATCCATTTCTTTTTCATGTCCTTCACCTCATTCTTTTCATGCTATATTTCACCTACTTCCTTTATATATGAACATCTGTTACACATCAAGAGATTTCGTGTTTTACTCTTTTCTTCCGTTTTTCTATTTCTGTACTGCCTGCACACAAAGACGCTGATCAGGTACATCTTCCACACAGGTAATCAATGTCAGGCGGTTGTCACTGGTGTACTGAAGTTTTGACCAGTCCGTATCGGCAATCTTTGTAATGGATTTTACCACATAAATTCTTGTGCCAAGTTTTGTGGTATAGGTCATTTCATCGCCAATATCCAGTTTTTTCAGTTTTCCAAAGTAGTCATTTGTGCCTCTGTTATGCCCTACCAAACCGATATTTCCATTCCAGCAGGAAGTGGAAGCCAAATGTCCCACACCTTTTTTCATCGCCGTGAATGTATCGCCGTCATAGGCGGTTACCGTCAGTCCAATTTCAGGAATCCTCAATACACCAATGCTTCCATCGCTGTTTCGCACCTGCTCAATGGTTGTTAAGGGATACTGCAGAACCTCGTCATATACCTGTTCCGGAATCTCATTTGTCACATAGCCGTCTGAGGAAATATTCGCTGTATAGCTTCCACTGGTACCACCACCATAGGCTGTGCCTGAAATCAGGCTGCTTGGACTTTGGGTGTAAGGATTGATTGGCGCATTGGTTGGTGCGTATGTAGTGTTGTTAATGGATGGTGCATTTGGCTCCACTACATTGGTGCCGTACTCTGAATCATAGACTGTCTGCGGTGATACATCATAAATATCCCTGAGATAATCCGGTATTTCTCCTTGAATATTGATATTGGATTTTCCCACAATAACAAACTCCTCTTGATTCTCTGTTTTGTAATTGTAGCTCAAATCCGAGTCAAGAGCATAAGCTGGCACGCAGAAGCCAATAGTAGAAAATAAAAACAAAAGCAGCATCGTTCTCATTTTATTCCGCATCCAACACACCTCCCAAATCCAGTTCAAATCGATATTCTCCTTTTTTCTCATTGACCCTGTGCTTAACTGTCATGTCTTTATAGGTCACACTGATGTTCCTGCCGAAAAGCGCCTTTGTTGTTTTCTTGTCCAGTACAAACTGGAATACATTGCTTTGGATTAAGTCCTCAAACTCATTCAAATCAATGACAGGCTGTTCCGGATCGACATTTTGTCTTCCGATACAGATATATTCTTTGTCAATGAGATTATACACATCAGCCCCTTGCCTGTTTTTCAGATAAAGCAAAAGCATGGCAAGGGCACAGCCCAAAAGCAGTACCGCAATAATGCCTGTTACTGCTTTTAATACTGGCGGCATTCCATTTTCCATCAGTTTTCCTGCGTAAGTAATGGTAAAGGTTGCCGTATCTGCCGTTGTCTTTGTTACATTGCCTTTGTACCTTGCTGTGGATACATAGCCCGTAGGCACCTGCGAGCTGAATGTTTTTGAATAAGTAGCTACTGCCTTATACTCTGTGGGTACCAAAGTATCTCCGGCAAGGGATGTTCCCATAACGGTCCAGCTGACATTGGTCAAGGGCAATGTATATCCGTCTTTTACTGTTGACTGGGCAACATAAGAAGGATCGGCATACATCAAGCCTGGGTATTCCTTTGTGGCAGATACCGTATAATTCTTGGTGGTATAGCCTGCCACCTCTGTGACGATGCTGCCGGTATCCAGTGTCAATGTACCCTGATATCCATCTTTGTCGTATGTTTTTGTTGCTGCAAAGAGTTTGATAACATCTTCCAGATTTTTGGAACCGCCTTCTGCCTTAGCGTCTTCTGTGACTTCTTTTGTGTCCTTATTCTCATTGAGCTGTTTATCCGCAGCGATATAGCTGAACAGGAAATCTTCCAATACAAAGTCTTCTTCCACCAGCTGCTCTTGTGGTGTATTCGCCGGCAGATCATAAACCTTGACCAGATATTCCACACCGTCTATGTTTTTCCTTTCCACGGAGATTGGTACAGGCAATGTGTTTTCAGTTGCATTTTCCTCTTGTATCAGCGTTTCTACACTCACCTGAGATGCCGCAGCCGATACAGGCAGAAGCAGTGATACTGCCGCAATCAGACATAAGATTGCTTTTTTCATACGGATTCCCTCCTTTCTTCTAATTCTTTCCTTTTCTCCTCAAGTACCATGCGTTCTATGGTCAGGTCATCGGGGAGAACATGAAAATCAGCAAAAAGTTCTGTTTTTTTCCTCTGGCAGTCATCAGAAAAATCCTTTGTTTTCTGATACTGCCTCAATGCTTTTTCAATGTCCATGCTTGTCACCCCTTTTCAAAACAAAAAGCGAAGGACTTCGTCCAATACTTCATCCAAGGACTTTCCTTCGCTTAACAACTGCTTGATTCTATTTTTGATCTGATCTCGTTCTTTTTCCGCATCCTCCTTTTCTTTTTGGAAATCTGCCTGCAGCACCTCCACAGGATTCTCCGCAGTCACTTCCGCCTTATTGATTAAAATGATCCCGCCCCTTCCGGTTATCTGCACCACATCATCCTCATGGATTCCAACGAATCTTCTAAGTGCCACAGGCAGATAAATCAACCCCTTCGCACTGACGGTTTTAAAACAATTGATTGTCATATCCATACCTCCTTCATTCAATAAAAACTCCAAAATAGAATCCTTTTTTCAAAGCAGTGTCAGCTGTTTTGGCTGACTGTTTAATCTTAGTTCTGGATCGTAATTTGTAATTACAAGTTCTTTGAACATACCCCCTGGTGTATATTTCTGCGAAATACTGTTGAGTCGTTCAAAGGGCGTAATATAAAAATCCTTATACAGTTTACGAATAAACTCGCAGTCATTGTATGAAAGCATGAAAAAGCCTTCTATCTTTCCCAGCACTTCACGGAGCAGATAATGCTGTTCCAATGTAAACAGTTCCTCATACTGCTTTTCTGTTCCATAGTACGGAGGATCAAGATAAAAGAATGTCGTTGGACTGTCATATAAAGCAATGATAACCTCAAAACTTTTATTCTGTATAATCACACCTTTGCCCGGATTTCCGCCAGCCATCAAAATCTCGCTGTCACTCTTCACGCCATTTTCATTCAGCCTGCGGTTGGCAAGCCATATGGTGCGGTATGTCTGGGCGATATTTACCGGCTGACCATTGAAGCTGTTTCCACCTGCCGCATAGCTGTAGCGGATCAGCTTATAAAATGTGGCTGCTCTCCTCACATCGCCCAGTTCAGCCTGTGTTGTGATCAGTTCTTTATACTCCCGAAAATCTATAGGGGAAAGATAAATCTTTGCCAGTGCCATTTCTTCTGTCTGATATGGCAGTGAAAAATCTTGCTTTCTATGCCAGTCCAGCATCAGATCAAACTCAGCTCTGCTGTTCAGCGGCAAAAAACCAAGCTCTTTTACAAAGCTCATGGGCTTATGTTTTACCACATGGAACATATTGGTCAAATTAGAATTGGCATCGTTATACACCTCGAACCTTTCCGGCTTTTTGGCAAATAGAACCCAGCCAGCACCGCCGAATACTTCTACATATTTATCATAATGTGGTGGGAAACGTGCAATGAGGAACTCACGCATCAATCGTTTTCCGCCAATCCATGGAATCATACTGTTTACCATATTTCATCGCCTCGTTTCTATGAACCTTTATCCATTTTTATCCCTTCCTTTCACAGCTTCATTTCATAATCATCGCTTTGGTCATTTTCTTCGTTTGATTCCTGGCTGGATTGATTCATGTTATCAGTGGAAGTATCTTCCACATAAGCACCTTGAATGAGTTTTCCCTGATGTGTCTGCATATGTTCCCTGCCGATTTTTGCATAATCCAGATATGGCAAAGCTTCATCGGGAAATGAAACATCAAAAAGTTCATTTTCCACCAAAAACTCGCCTAACTGCCTTTCATTTTGAATGCCGTTTACCACACAGACTTCCGGAAGGTGTCCCATAAGATCAATCATTTCCTTTACATTTCTTGGCTCTTTTAATTGAAGCGTCAAATCATATACTCGTTGCATTTCTGCCGGCAGCTTATTAAACCTGCAAAACAGCTCGTTGAGCTGAAATACATCCATTTCTTCTTTTGGCAGTTTTTCAAGTATTTCTCCTATGGTATATGTTTTTTCATTTTCGCAATAAACTCCATAAACCGTATGCCCACAGCTTTCAGGCAATTTATTGTCCACAAAAAACCCCTTCAAACCAATTCTGCCGCATGGGAAATAGACGGTCATATACCTTTCTCTGTCTTCCACGTTTTTTCTTTTAAATTCCGCATATCCAAGAGCTTTTTCTCTTTCTTCCTCGCTTAAGTTCGGCGGATAGCAGCTGTACCAGTTTTCCGCATACTGCCAGAAATAACTAAGATCCTGATAGTTCTGATATATGATTCGATTTTTCGGTTCTTTAGCTGCGATATGCTCTAATCGTTTCCAAAACCTGTTTTCTGCTTTTGGTCCGCCGCCATTCTCTGCTAAATCCTTGATGCTCTCCTGCAATGCTTGTTCCACATCTTTTCTTAACTGATTTTGCTGTTTCTTATCTGGAAGCTGTATGCCTTCCACAATTCTTTTCTGCATTTGCTTTATTACTTCATTCAAGGACTACACCTCCTTTGCAATTTTTTCTGCCTGCATCAAATCTCGTAAATGGCTTCTTCGAGGCTTTTGGGCTGCTTATCCTTTAATTTTTCTCGATAAAGCATCAATTCATCTTCTGGCAATGCAGAAAGAAGACCGGCAAAAACATTCAGCTCAAAGATATTTGCTTTACTGATTTCTAAAGAACACAAAAACTCCTGTGCTTCTTTCACATCACACTCCACATCTGAAATCTCGCAGTCATCTAATGATTCCATTTCTGCCTTCTGAAGAGCAATCCAGATTTCATTTTCTTCTACTGGAAGCACCAATCTGACACAAATATCTTTTTCCTCTTTTACCAACTTTTCACTTGCCACATACAAACGAATCATATAAAAATCCTCCTTAAAATAAGTAATAAAAAAACAGACCATCGGTCTGTTCTCAGCTTTGAATATGCTGCTGTGCTTGATCTTCAAAAACTTCTTCTGTCAGAATCATATATTCCTCTGGAACATTCACTCCGTCATAATAACCATATCTTTCCTGCTCCTTGTGACTATCACAGATACAACCATTCTCATCGACTTGCATCATGCCCGCATCTTTTGAAAGATTCATGGTATAAAGATAAATCTGCCCCACCTTTTTATAGTTCACAAATGATTTCATATTTTCTGGAACCGCAAAAAGATTGTTCTTTACAAGGTGTTCTCCCAAGTCCTGTTCGTTTCGAATAGATGGATCATAAGACACTTTATCAAAACCATAGGAAAGATTGATCATATCAGCAGCACTTTTCGGATGATGCATACACAATAAAGCATCATACATCTCATCCTGTTCTTCTTCAAGCAATTCCTCAAGTCTTGCTGCCAGATAGTTCAGCTCATTCAGATCAGCTTTGTCCCATTCCTGATATTCTCCACAGCTCCATGCGTAAAGCTCATGGATTCTGAAATCACCGATCAAAAGATCGTCCATATCTCTGACGCCAGCTGCTTCCAAATATCGTTTCATGGTTTCTGCATCTGCAGGAAGTCTGAGAGAAACATCCACCTCATTTTTCTTTTCAAAAAGTTGTTTACTGCAAAAAGTCACTTGAATCATATTTATTTTTCCCCTTTCCAATATTCCGCTATTTTTTCGCCTATGGCTCGTACCACAGGCACTGTGACTGCGTTTCCGATCTGCTTATACAGCTGTGCGTCTGAACATACGCTGGCTGCTCTTTCAAAATATGCATCCGGTACCCCTTGCAGACGAAATGTTTCCAATGGTGTCAGTCTTCGGATACGGGAATCCAAAAGGATTCCATGAATATCAGATGCCGTAAGTGTAAACATTTCCTCGTCTTCTTCTTTGATTCTCCTTCCGTTTTGTCTTGTTTTTTCTTTTCCTGGATTCAACAAAGCTCTTGGCAGTCTGCTTTCCAAAATGCCTGTCCTATGCTGTCGGCATCCCAAGCCCTTTCCATAGCTTGCGTCAATGGTGCCGCTGTATGGTTTTGTCACAAGACCGCTTTGCTCATCCTTTGCAACAAAGTATAAACCTGTTTTTGCGCCTAATCCTCCTGTTCCAGAAGTGATAGTTGGTGAAACACCTCCTGTGTCATAGATCCTGCTTCCCTGCGGACCTCCAATAATCTGTGCAGGAGCTGTCTTGCCTGGACTTCTGAGAGGAAATATTTTTCCGGTACTTCTTCCTGTAAGATCTCCGATAATGTACACACGCTCTCTGCTTTGGGGTACACCGTAGTCTTTGGAATTGACAAGCGCGTATTCCACACCGTACCCCAATGCGGCCAGTTCACATAGAACAATGGCAAAATCCCAGCCTCCGCCAGAGGAAAAGATTCCCTTAACATTTTCAAGGATAAGCCATCTGGGTTTATGGTCACCTCGTTCTCGGAGGAGTCGAACAAACTCAAAAAACAAGCCAGTTCGTTCTCCGTATAATCCTCTCCTTTCCCCCGCCATTGAGACATCCTGGCAAGGGAATCCGCCTGTCCAAAGATCGACATCTGGTAGGCTTTGGGCACTGACTTTGGTGATGTCTTCTTCAAACCACTCTCCCTCCTTTATGCGGTGCATCGCCTGATAGCTAATATTGGCATATTTGTCTATCTCACAATGCCCTTTGCAGGTCCAGCCTGCCTGCTCCAGTCCCAAACGAAACAACCCAATCCCAGCAAAAAAATCCAAAAAATACATACACATTTCTCCTTTCGCTGTCTTTTCTTTCCATGCTGTTGACGTTTCCTTTTTTCTGAGGTAACATACAACAACCTGGAAGACGGCAGCGAAAAGAGAGCTTTCTGCTCCGATTCGGTTTGTCTTATGGGCTTGTTTTCAGAATCTTAAAACGGAAACAAGGCGGATTGCTCCGCCTTGTTTCTTTGCTTATATCTGCATATCCATATCAGCTTATTCTATTTCATTGGCATCACCCCCCTTCCATACTTTCTCCTATTCATTGCAAAGGCTGCCTTTATAACTTCATATCCATTCCATGATCTTCTTCATTGGTATAATTGGTTTTCAAGTCAGCTTCCTGTGCAAGCTGATGTTCTCGAATTGCATTGATGAACATATTTAGTAAGCCTACATGGGCATCAACCATATATTCTGATCTGAATGCTTCTCCATTTTGGGTTGTCTTAATCTGTGCTGCCCACTTCTTATTTTCTTCGCTAATCCTTCCATCATAAGGCATATGTTGAATGTTATAAGCCAAAACATATGACATACGCTCAAGACCATATGTGTCAAGGATTCTATCCTCAAATCCATCAGGCAAACGAAAGCCGTCATAGTAGTAGTAAATAGTTCTTTTAATATCTTCAGCACACCTTACATTTGCTTTATATGATGCAAGGTATTTATCTACTTCTTCTCTGCCTTTCTTTTTTGCATCTTCCAATGAATTCAAATATAATGGCGTTCTCTTTCTCATATATATTACCTCCAATACATCTGTTTAGAATGTCTGTGGTATATGACTTTCTTTTTCGGCTGTTCTTTATGCTCTGCCGGAAGTTTTTTCGCTGGTCGCTGTTTATTCTTCTGGGGATACTTTCTTTTCATTTCCTTCTCCTTTCTGACATAAAAAAAGAACATGAATGTTCATGTCCCTGCCATCACGTTTTTATAATTGTGGTTCTTCCATATTTTCTTCCAAAGCTTCTGATAACTGAAGCAAATGATCTGGTTCCACAATCACCTCCCACTCATTTCTTCCTTTAAATAACGCTAAAATATGTTCCTTTGAAATTTCCGCCTCATAAACAGTACCGTTTTCTCCAAATCGATTGGCAAACCATTGGGCAACCTTTTGATCCAGTGTCCAGGACAAGGCTTTGACCTTGCCTGCATTATATGAGGTCACGCCTCGATAAACCGATACTGTTTCCGGCAGGCTTCGCAGTGTTTCTATTTCATCTTCTGTCATCATCTCCTCCTGTTTTGATTTACGGAACAGATCCAGCAGTTCTTTCTGCTTGAAGTTAGGATCAAGATTAGGTGCTTCTGTCCGAATCCAGATGTCTGCAAGCATTTTAGAAAAATCCTCTCTGGACAAGTATGATTCCGTATATTTTAAAAAAGCAAGCAGATAAGATTTTGTCATGAGGTGGTATACCCCAAACACATCTTCCGCAGTATCAATCTGCTTTTCCACTTGTTCTTTCCATAGGGTAAATGCCTTTGTATCTTCCATAATATTGGCAAAGGCAATTTCGCCGTTAGTCTGTGACAGACAAACCATTGCTGAATCTGTAAACGGATGCTTGATGACCAACGGAGAAAACTTTGTTTCTTCTATATTCAAGTTAAGGAATGCTTTGGCAATATCTTTGATTCCTCTTAAGTCCGTTATTTTTTGCATTTTCTCACCTTTATCATTCCTGTTTGACTTCTTCCTGCAATTTTCTTTGCAATTCATCAAAGCCTCCAGCTTCTTCGGCATATTTGTTCAAAACAATTTCTACCATTTGTCTGGAAAAGCCCATTTCCTCATAGAACAAAAGCAGTTCCTCTGGAAGTCTTCCAAGAATGCTTTTCGGCTGAATAAGGATGGAGCCGTTCTGCAAATGAATATTGATGTCCGCATAAGTATTGATACCTGCTTCTTCCAGAAGACTTCTGGAGATTACAATAGGTTCATCTACATTTGTGGTGTACTCTCTGATTTCGGATGTGGTGTTTGTTCTTTTCATAATAAAATCCTCCTTTTTATTCAAATGTGTAAAATTCGATCACTGCTGTTTCTTCAATTTCTTCTTTTGTAAACTCCTGTGGCTCATAAAAAAGTTTTGTGTATGTGTCCAACTCCTCCTCACTCAATGATGTCAAGTTACCTTCCTCATCACTGCCGCAAACAAAAAAATCGCCAACGATGATATCGCTGCCGATTCTCCTGTTACCTTCCAATCCAATCAATTTTCCCTCATCATTTAATAAGATGCATACATTGTCATCTAATCCTACGATGTCAATATATCCTCCCACTGCTTCTTGCATTGCTTCCAATGTATTTTTCAGCATATAGACTTCAGGATGTTCATGTGGCTTTACTTTTAATACTTTTATGACATCTTCCTTCATGGTTCTCACCTCCTTAAAAAATTTTTTAATTTTTTTCAAAAAGGGGTTGTAATTTTGAAAAACCCCATTTTGTCGAATTAAGGGAACAAAAACGGCAGTGTGATGTTTTTTCATACACTGCCTTAATTCAAATATCTTTTCCATCGTTTAATATTCAGTTTGCTTATACAAATTTATTTTTTATACTTTTGCGATATTTTTCATCATAATTTTTATACTTTTCAAGAACTTTTTTAAATTTTTTTCAAAAAAGGGTTGTAATTTTGAAAATCGCTTTTTCGTTAAGTTCTGAAAACTGAAAAAAGCAGTGAGATTTTTTTTATCTCACTGCCCGAAAATCGTTTTTTAACTCCAAAAACGCTATGTCATCTATAAAATTGGAATTTTTGGGGCTTTAAAAATCGCCCTCAAAAACCGCTGGAAGCCTTGATTTTACTGGCTTCGCAGCTATGTCATCTATTTTGATCACTCATCCCACCTTAACTGTTTGAAGAGTATCGTTACCGTGCTTGGACATACCGATTGGAATACATTTACCCCAGAAGAGAAGAAAATTACAGAAAACACGGTTCTTCTTGTTGGACTGCTTTACAATATGTGTAAAGTTGAACTCGTTCTTAAGAGCGAAAAAGAGAATGATATCAACGCCATTAACAAGGCAACCGTGGAGATTTCCATCAATAATGCAAATGCTATATTGCAAAACGGTGGATATGAGACTGTGAGAAAAAGTCTGTAAATAAGATTCTTTTATGATACTCCCTAGATAGTCCAAGAAAATGCCCGCACCTCCACCTCTATTAGAGCTAAGTAAACTGCATACTACTTTTTCTATCCCTAAGAGGAAGATAAAATTTTATTATTTTGAATTATTTCCGGTGATTGCACTGCGAATCATAGCAACAAATTCGTCGGCCAATGCGGAGAGTTCCGTTCTCTGCTTCTTTACTAGACCAAATTCATAGTGAAATGGACATGCAACAACGGGAAGACTTTTAATAATTGGATCATAGGGTTCTTTAACATAAGCATACTGATTCATAGTAGCAATGTAATAACCATTTGTTTCATGAAGCATACCAATCAGTAAATCTCGATCACTAAGTTGAATTGTCGTCGAAGGACAGAAGGTTTTAGATATTTCTGCTTCGATAGCTTTGATGAGTTCATTATTTTCTTTGATTGTAATTTGGCTGAAGTTATGCAACTCATTTATTGTTACGGATGTTTTGTTTGACTGATATAAAGGACAGGCAGGACCAAATAAAATATGTGTTGGTTCGATAGATAAAGTATGATACTCTAGACCATAAGAATAAATTAAATCTAGCCACTGCGATTTCATGAGAGATGGCATTGCGATAATGCCGATTTCAGATATATTATGAGCTACGTCAAAGAGAATTCTGTCTCTGGGGGTGTTTATATAGTGAAAGTTAATATTCTGGTCAGAATACTTATTAAACATCTGATAGAGAAGTCTATTGGCAAAAAGCAAATAGTAGATAGAAATTTTAAAGGCAGAATTAGATCCGTTTCTGTATTGTAGATTTGAGGCAGACTGAATGTGTTGATAGGCTTCTAAAATAGTTTTCCCATATTTAACAAATATTTTTCCGAACTCTGTTTGTTCGATTCCTTTTTGTGTGCGTATGAATAGTTTTTGACGGAGTTCTGTTTCTACACATTTGATAGAACTGCTTAATGTGCTTTGTGCAATATAAAGATTTTGAGAAGCTCTATTGATGGAACCTACTTGAGCAACTTCTATAATTTGTTGTATTTGTTCTATTTTCATAAAAACTCCTCCAATCTATTACAATATATTTTACCTTAATCTTACAGGATAAAAAGTATATTTAGTTATCGCAATTTTCGTTAATATATAACGAATTATTCGGTAAAAAGAAATACGGATATAAAGAAATATCCTGTAATATAAGCATTTTCATGACTGCGTCAAGGGATGTTCGCAAAAAGGACTCCTGAAAAATGGAATTAAACTACAATGAGCAGCGTTGCCTCGATGGATTCCTGGCTGAGGTAGGCTCTTGAGACAGACCAGTCCTCGGCATACTCCATCAGAT
>ENA-OROU01000556-OROU01000556.1-human-gut-metagenome-genome-assembly--contig:-NODE-556-length-39491-cov-4.494092_pt1 | contig 39491 bp, 36 predicted proteins | sample MGYA00242131_ERZ509054 | MGnify/ENA primary metagenome ERZ509054 (study PRJEB26280, sample SAMEA2338749) | human gut metagenome | biome: human gut; feature: human-associated habitat; material: faeces... | reverse complement strand
AGCTGCTTTGAGACCGTACTTCTTACGCTCTTTCATACGTGGGTCACGTGTAAGGTATCCAGCTTTCTTGAGAACTGGTCTGTACTCAGAATCTGCCTCAAGAAGTGCTCTGGCGATACCATGACGGATTGCTCCAGCCTGTCCTGTGTATCCGCCACCTTTTACGTTAACGATTACATCAAATTTGTCTGCTGTCTCTGTAGCAACTAATGGCTGACGAACAACAACTTTTAATGTCTCAAGTCCGAGATACTCATCGATATCTCTTTTATTGATTGTAATATTACCTGTTCCTGGTACAAGGTAAACTCTTGCAACTGATTTTTTTCTTCTTCCTGTTCCGTAGAATTTTGCTTTAGCCACTGTAATGTCCTCCTTTCAACCTTTCCTTAAAATGTAAGCTCAACTGGCTTCTGAGCCTGCTGCTCATGATCCGGTCCAGCATATACATGAAGCTTCTTAATCATAGATCTTCCTAAAGGTCCTTTTGGAAGCATTCCTTTAACTGCGAGTTCGATAACCTTCTCTGGTTTCTTAGCCATCATCTCTGCTAATGTAGTCTCTTTCATTCCTCCTACATACTCAGAGTGATTGTAATAAATCTTCTGGTTCATCTTCTTACCTGTTACGTTAATCTTCTCAGCGTTAACAACGATTACATAATCACCTGTGTCAACGTGTGGTGTGAACTGAGGTTTGTTCTTACCTCTTAAAACCTTAGCAACTTCTGATGCAAGGCGTCCTAATGTATATCCTGTAGCGTCAACTACATACCATTTTCTTTCAATCTTATCTGGATTAGCCATATAAGTCTTCATGGAATTCCCTCCTGTAATTCTTTAACGTTTATTTTTTTGCTTCTCTATCGAAATCAACATGATTCCGGGGCTTTGGCCTCATGCTGTTTCTTCTTTTGCCATACTGTCATATTATATTATACTGACCCGTGTGTGTCAACCATTTTCAATACTTTTTCCGAACTTTTTTTACCCCTCTTTTCTCATGTTTTCAGTCTCTGATTCTATCTTTTTCTTTATTTTCTGATATTTCTTTCTATTACTTCTATATCTTTCTTTTCGCATTCATGGTATCATAGTTGGGAGGTTTTGACTCAAATCATAACTTATGGTTGATAAAATGATGTTGGGGGGGATTATTGATATGCAAAAGAAAATTGACCTGATAAATGGTCCTATTTTATCTTCACTTACAAAACTTGCTCTTCCTATCATGGCAACTTCGCTGATCCAGATGGCTTATAATATGATCGACATGATCTGGATCGGACGCCTGGGAAGTTCCGCTGTCGCTTCTGTCGGCGCTGCCGGCATGTATATGTGGCTTTCTAACGGACTTGTTACTTTAACAAGAATGGGAGGTCAGGTTCACGTTGGTCATGCAGTTGGTGCCGGGCGCACAGACTCTGCGGGGCGTTATGCCGCCACTACATTTCAGATGACGCTTCTTCTTGGCGTTTTGTATGGACTGGTATGTACGATTTTTTCCAAACCTTTGATTGCTTTCTTTCATTTGGCAAGCAGCTCCGTTATAAATGATGCTGTCAGCTACCTGAAGATTACATGTGGGCTTGTAATATTTTCATTCTTAAATCAGATATTTACCGGACTGTTTACTGCTATCGGAAATAGTCATCCCGCCTTTCTTTCTACCAGCGTAGGACTTGTTATCAACATCATTCTGGATCCGCTTCTGATTTTCGGGATCGGTCCATTTCCTGCATTAAAAGTTACGGGAGCAGCCATTGCGACGATCATTGCACAAATGGTTGTTACACTACTTTTTTTATTTTTTGCAAGCCAAGACCAGATTCTGTTTCACCATATTCATTTACTGCAAGCTCCAGATTCTAAGAAAGCTTCAGAAATTTTCCGGCTCGGGCTTCCTTCCTGTCTGCAGAGTCTTGTATTTACTGGCATTTCCATGACCATAGCAAGACTGGTTGCCGGATATGGTGATGCTGCAGTTGCCGTACAAAAAGTCGGCGCGCAGATTGAATCGATTTCCTGGATGACTTCAGATGGTTTTGCCTCTGCCGTCAATTCCTTTATTGCTCAGAATCACGGTGCCGGAAAAGAAGACAGGATCCATGCCGGATATCGATCCGCTCTGAAAATCGTACTTCCGTGGGGTCTTTTCTGCACCATACTTTTGGTATGCTTTCCGACTCCGATTTTTAAGATTTTCATCACAGAACCTGATGTTATCCCGATGGGAATCAGCTACTTGATGATCCTTGGTTTTTCTCAATTATTTACCAGCCTGGAGATTACAACCTCTGGTGCATTTTGTGGTTATGGCAGGACACTGCCGCCTTCCATTATCGGAATTACTTTGAATCTGCTTCGAATCCCGATGGCACTTGCACTGACTGCAACGCCACTGGCACTTAGCGGAATCTGGTGGAGCATTTCCATCACTTCTATTTTAAAGGGCTTGATTCTATTTATCTGGTTCCAAATTACTATAAAAAAAATAATATTACATAAAGAAAGAAGGCATAGTTATGTGGACTTATAACAGTGTATTTTATCAAATTTATCCGATTGGGTTCTGTGGTGCTCCAGTGCACAATGATGGTGTAACGGTTCCCCGCATCCGCAAGATCATGGAGTGGTCCGATTATCTAAAAGACCTCGGTGTAGATTCCATTTTATTAAATCCAATCTTTGATTCCGACAATCATGGATATGACACAAGAGATTTTCGAAAAATCGACTGCCGGCTTGGCACAAACGAAGATTTTTCAGATGTCTGCAAGGATTTGCATAATCACGATATCAAGATTGTACTGGACGGTGTGTTTAATCATGTCGGCCGTGGCTTTTGGGCATTTCGTGATGTCCAGGAAAAGAAATGGGACTCTCCATATAAGGATTGGTTCCACATTAGTTTTGATGGTAACAGTTGTTATAACGATGGGTTCTGGTATGAAGGATGGGAAGGACATTTTGAACTGGTCAAATTAAATCTCCAAAATCCGACAGTGGTCGATTATCTTTTGGACTGTGTCCGCTTCTGGATTGATACTTTTGACATCAATGGACTCAGGCTTGATGTTGCATACTGTCTGGATCGCGAATTTATGAAACGTATGCGACAGTTCACTCAGGAATTAAAGCCCGATTTTGCCTTGATTGGAGAAGTTCTTTTCGGAGATTATAACCAGATTGTCAATGATGAAATGCTTCACAGTTGCACGAATTACGAATGTTATAAAGGACTTTATTCCAGCTTCAATTGCATGAATCTTTTTGAAATCGCACATTCCCTGAACCGCCAGTTTGGACCAGAGGATTGGTGCATTTACCGCGGAAAGCATCTTATGACTTTTGCTGACAACCACGATGTCACAAGACTCGCCAGCATCCTGACTAACCCGGCACATATTCCGCTGGCATACGGTCTGCTTCTTGGTATGCCAGGCATACCATGCCTTTATTATGGAAGTGAATGGGGCGAAAAAGGCGAGAAAGCACCAGACAATGATTATGCACTTCGCCCATGTTTTGATGCACCAAAACCAAATGAACTCACAAAATTCATTAAAAAATTAATCCAGATCCGTCAAAACAGTGATGCACTCTGCAATGGCTCTTACCGAAATGTAGTGATCCAGAATCATCAACTCATATTCGAGCGTTGCTCAGAAAAAGAACGTATACTGGTCACTGTCAATGCATCTGACTCACCCTATACCGCATGGCATCAGGAATTGAATGGAACGGTCCATGACCTGATCAGTGATACAGAAATTCATATGGACGGAAAATTAGAAATTCCACCATATAGTACGATGTACTTGAAATTTTAATAAGTTCTGCCCTGCGTAAAATTGAATTGGGGACGTAGTCAATCATTGATTATCTACATCCCCAATTCATGTGAGATAGGGTTATTTTACTGCCTTGAATGCTTCATCAAGGTCTTGGATAATGTCGTCAATATTTTCAGTACCGATAGAAAGTCTGATCGTGTTTGGTTTGATCCCCTGGTCTAACAGTTCTTCTTCCGTGCACTGGCTATGTGTTGTTGTTGCCGGATGGATTACAAGTGATTTCACATCGGCTACATTTGCAAGGAGTGAGAAGAGCTCCAAATTATCGATAAAGTCTTTTGCTTTCTGTGCATCTCCTTTGATTTCGAATGTGAAGATAGATCCTCCACCGTTCGGGAAGTATTTCTTGTAAAGTTCCTGCTGCTCTGGATCTGTGGATACAGATGGGTGATTTACATGCTCTACCTGTGGATGGTTGTTCAAGTATTTTACAACTTTCAGTGCATTCTGTACATGACGCTCTACACGAAGTGAAAGTGTCTCAAGTCCCTGTAAGAACAGGAATGAATGGAATGGTGAAATTGTTGCACCTGTATCACGAAGCAGGATTGCACGGATCTTTGTAACAAATGCTGCGGCTCCAACTGCTTTTGTGAAGCTGATTCCGTGATAGCTTGGGTTTGGTTCTGTCAGTGAAGGGAATTTTCCCGATGCTTCCCAGTCAAATTTTCCTCCGTCTACAATGACTCCACCGATTGTTGTTCCGTGTCCACCGATGAATTTTGTTGCGGAATGTACAACGATGTCAGCACCGTACTCGATTGGTCTTACAAGATAAGGTGTTGCAAATGTGTTGTCTACTACCAACGGTACTTTATGTGCATGTGCAATTTTTGCATATTTTTCTACATCTACTACATCTGAGTTCGGATTTCCAAGTGTCTCAATGAATAATGCTTTTGTATTTTCCTGGAATGCTGCCTCAACCTCTTCCTCATTAAAAATATCAACAAATGTTGTTGTGATTCCATACTGTGGAAGTGTGTGTTCTAATAAGTTGAAGGATCCACCATAAATGTTTTTAGCCGCTACGATGTGGTCACCGTTCTGTGCCAGGTTCTCGATTGTGTATGAAATCGCGGCAGCTCCGGAAGCAACTGCAAGTGCTGCAACGCCACCTTCCAGTGCTGCGATTCTCTTTTCGAATACATCTTCTGTCGGGTTTGTCAGACGTCCGTAAATGTTACCAGCATCTGCCAGACCAAATCTTGCTGCTGCATGATCGCTGTTGCGGAATACATAAGATGATGTCTGGTAAATCGGAACTGCTCTTGCATCTGTAACCGGGTCCGGCTGCTCCTGTCCTACATGTAACTGCAATGTCTCAAATTTAAATTTTCTGTTCTCTCTTGTAATTTTTTCACTCATAATCCCTATCTCCTTTTCTTCTGCTAAATCTCTATTCACCTTGCCAACAAGCTTACTCATTTTATTGCTTACTTGTTTTACTGGCGTGTTTTTGCAGATTGCTCTGCTATTTTCATTGTTTCTATCAAACACATTTCCTATCTGTTTGATAGGTATATAATAGCATGATAATTCCTACCTGTCTAATATGTAAAAAAGAAAGCCGGCTATAAGTAATTCCTATAGTCAGCTTCCTGTATCTTTCTCATATTTTCATCTTCACTTCTAGCTCTGCTTTTGATCCGCTTTTATATCTTCCACGCCACGGATGTCCATGCCCATAGCTTTGTATTTTCGGATTTCTTCCAGATATTTCTGTCCCAAAGGACTAAGCGCCACACCCTTTCGCTTCAGATAACCAATCGTCATATGCTCATTGGATTTCAGCTTCACTGCACAGTAATCTTCACCGTTGAGTCCCTCACATATAATGCCACAGCAAAGTGTGTATGCATTCAACCCTACCATGAGATTTAAAAGGGTCGCCCGGTCATTCGCCCGGATCAGGCGCTTGTATTCGTAAGTACTTAACACTTCCTCTGCAAAATAGAACGAATTATAATTCCCCTGCTCAAATGCAAGACACGGGTATTCTTCCAGTTCTTCTATGGAAATCTCTTCCTTATTTGCAAGAGGATGCCCTTTCCAAAGATAAACATAGACACCACAGTCCAAAATTGGATGAAATTCCAGATCAGACTCCTTAATCATCTTCGTCAATACCTTCTGATTAAAATCATTGATATAAATAATTCCTATCTCGCTGCGGAATTCCTTTACATCTTCAATGACTTCATATGTTTTCGTCTCACGGACCGCAAACTCGTACTCATCCATGCCAAACTGTCTGACCATTTCCACAAATGCATTGACTGCAAATGTATAATGCTGCATAGACACTCCGAATTTTTTCTTTACATTTTTACGTTCGATATAATGAGACTCAATCAGTTCATATTGTTCTACAACTTGTCTTGCGTATCCCAGAAATTCGATTCCTTCCTGGGTAACCGACACCCCTCGGTTGCTTCGCTTGAATAACTCTGCTCCAATCTCTGTCTCCAGCTCTTTGACCGCCTGCGACAAACTTGGCTGCGAGATAAAAAGTGCTTTTGATGCCTCATTCATAGACCCGGTATCTGCAATTGTAATCACGTATCTTAACTGTGTCAGTGTCATATCTTACACTCCTGTCTTACGTTTTAGCCTTCTTTGCATATTGGGTTTTCAATGTCTTCATTTTCCATCAGATCTGCAAGAGTAAATCGATCCGTGTACTCTATGATCACATCCCAAAGACCTTCCCAAAACTTCACTGTCCTACACTGTTCATAATGTTTGCATGCATTTGGCTCATCTTCAATGCAGCCTACCGGAGCCAGACTGCCTTCTGCTGCCCGTAAAATCTCTCCAGCTGTATATTCTTCTGGTTTTTTTGCCAGCATATAACCACCGTTATTTCCACGAAAGCTCTTTACATATCCTGATTTCGTGAGGATCGGCATGATCTGCTCCATATATTTCAGTGTAATCCCCTGTCGCTTTGAAATATCTTTTAAGCGAATATATCCGCCTGTGTTATGCTCTGCAAGATCGATCATAATCCGAAGTGCATATCTTCCTTTTGTTGAAACTTTCATTATTTCACCAGTACTTTCTCGATTTCTGCCATGTACATTATGTGGTAATCTTTCTCCGGATACCATCTCTCATCGTTTTCCGGTGCATCAAAGCACTCTGGTTTCATTTCCTGATGATATAACTTCTTACATACAAAAATCATCTCTGCTTCTTCCACTCCTGTTGTTCCGTCGACCGGATAAGGATGAAGTCCGGCTGCCGCCCACTTATCCTCCACATCACGTCCACTGACTGTTCCACAGTAGTTCAGCGCTTTACGCTCCTCCTCCGGGAGAAATGATAACGTAAAGTGATCCGTCTGATCTACAAATTCTTTTGTATAACGGTTTGGTCGGATATATGCGGTTGCAACATTCTTTCCCCACATAATACCAAGACCTCCCCAGCTTGCTGTCATCGTGTTTGACTTCTTCTCATCTCCTGCTGTAATCAGCATCCACTGTTTACTTATCTTCTTAAATGGGTTAAATTCAAGACTTTCAATTGGTACTTCATGAAATGCCATATTTCATTCACTCCTTTTATTCTTCAGTTCCATAAACCTGCACTTCTGCAATACAAGTGTCATTCCAGCTCGTCTTGAGACCTCTGTATACCTGCTCAATAATCAGCTTAAGTTCAGAGGTTTTACATGTATCTGAAAATGTGACCCAGTATTCTTTTTTTTCATCTGAAAATGTAACTTTCCGAATGAAATGGTCGGTCTGAATATCCAGTTCTTTCGGTCTGTTATTCTGCTCATACGCAGCATCATCTTCCCAGCTTCCAAGTTTCAGTGCAAGATACTTTACCGTATATGTTTTTTCAAATTTAAGTGTAAGATTTTCACCCTGTCCGTATCCTGCTACATCTTCCTGCCACGACGTCACTTCCTGACCGTCAATTGCTTTCTCGGCTGTGTTATCATCAAGTTCTGAACTCGCCTTGGAAGATACAGGCTGAATCTGTACATAAGAATCAAGATCCACAGGAGTTGCTTCGTCTACAGAAATTGTAATCTCAGCTTCTTTTTCATCTTCCTGTTCCTGCCGTTCTTCCTTCTTTCGTTCTGTCTCGTTTTTCTTCTTATTTGCCTCTATTGTCTTCTGATCCGGCAGTGCATCTTTCGAATCTGCAGTCAGCTCACCTTGCGTCTCACTGACCTGTTTTTCGAACGCATGGTAACCGGTCTGTGCAACAACAGAGCCAAGCACGACTCCAGCCAGCACAACGCCGCCTATCATGATCCATGTCCTTGATTTCTTTTTTTCCAGTTTGTACCCACAATGTGGGCAGTAAGATTCTCCATCGTTAATCGGTTTGTCACATCTTGGACACTTCATAGGTTCCACCCTCTACTTATGATAATATTTACCTTTATAATGTTGGGGCAAAAGTCCCCAACATCATTTTATATAATTATATTTTATTTTACAATGACCTTGCGGAAATTTTTCTTTCCTTTTTTCAGAACAATTCCTTCTCCGCCAAAATCTTCTCCGGCAAATGTGTGGGCAATATCTGTGATTTTCTCTCCATCTACAGACACTCCACCTTGCTGTACTGCACGGCGTGCTTCAGATTTGGAAGCTGTCAGACCGCATTTTACAAGCAGTGTCATAATATCAATGTTGCCATCTGTAAGATCAGCCTCTGTAAGTTCTGTCTTAGGCATATCTGCTGCAGCACCTGTACTAAATAATGCCTTTGCAGCCTCCTGTGCTTTTTTAGCCTCTTCTTCACCATGAACAAGACTTGTCAGCTCAAATGCAAGGATTTCTTTCGCTTTGTTAAGCTCTGCTCCTTCCCATTTATCCATTGCGTCAATCTCTTCTAACGGAAGGAATGTCAGCATACGGATACATTTGAGAACGTCAGCATCTCCTACATTTCTCCAATACTGGTAAAACTCAAATGGGGAAGTCTTGTTTGGATCAAGCCATACCGCACCGCTCTGTGTTTTGCCCATCTTCTTTCCTTCGGAGTTCAGAAGCAGTGTAATTGTCATAGCAGAAGCATCTTTTCCAAGTTTACGACGAATCAACTCTGTACCTGCAAGCATATTGCTCCACTGATCATCTCCGCCAAATTCCAGATTACAGCCGTATTTTTGGAACAACTCATAGAAATCATACGCCTGCATGATCATGTAGTTGAACTCGAGGAAGCTAAGTCCTTTTTCCATTCTCTGCTTGTAACACTCTGCTGTCAGCATACGGTTTACAGAAAAATGCGGACCAATTTCGCGAAGGACTTCTATATAGTTCAGCCCAAGAAGCCAGTCTGCATTATTAACCATAAGTGCTTTCCCATCTGAGAAATCGATGAAACGGCTCATCTGCTTTTTAAAGCAATCACAGTTATGCTGGATCTGCTCTGGAGTCATCATACTTCTCATATCTGTTCTTCCAGATGGATCTCCGATGTATCCTGTTCCCCCACCGATCAGAGCAATTGGTTTATTGCCTGCTTCCTGCAGACGCTTCATCAGACACAGTGCCATAAAATGTCCTACGTGAAGACTGTCCGCCGTCGGATCAAATCCAATATAAAATGTTGCTTTTCCATTGTTTACTAAATCTCTGATTCTTTCTTCATCTGTTACCTGAGCGATCAGACCTCTCGCCTGTAACTCTTCATAAATTCCCATGATTTTCTCTCCTTTATCTCATTCATATTTTTATAAGGACGATATGTTGGTTCTTATTCGCGCGAGTGCGCATCCTGCCGGAGGCTTTTTTTATATAATAGGAAATGCAATTTCCTATTATATAAAAACGTCCTTGTCCGCTACCGGACAAGGACGACATATATCGTGGTACCACCTTATTTTACTGACAGCTTACGCCTGCCAGCCTCGTTAAGCCGCATTCACAGCTTAAGCACGTTAACGGGTGCTTCTCGTCACAGCCTACTCGTCCCTGCCTCAGAATACATTTCTCTTACGTTCTTTTTGATTGTACGTCTCCTCATTCTGCATGGTTCTGGATTTCGGTGTGCAGCTTTGGGATGTATTCGTAGTCTCTTCCTTCGTGCGCCTCTCACCTGCCGGCTGCTCTCTGTACGGGTGTATCCACCACTACTTCTTCCCTTCATTGCCTTTGCATATTGGTTATATTTTCTTTACCTGCTGTTATGCTAACTGATTTGACATGCTTTGTCAAGCAGATTGTGTAATACATTTATCCAAGATATACATAATCCTGTTCCGGTGCCTCGGCCGGTTCAATGTGCATCAGATACAGTACCGGCTGCTCTGGTGCAAATGGCTCTGTCGGCTCAAAGGAATATCTTACACGAACACGATACCATTTCTGCATCTGAATATTTGTAACTTTTGGAATCTTACACGGATATCCATACAGACGGACATCATCTGCACAGCAGGTCATAATTTTTCTGACAGGAACGAACATATCATTCTTCATTCCTTTCGGACGAAATGCCTGTGCGACAAACTCAATCTCTTTATCCATATACTGGTCTGGATGATCATATGCATCTACATACCAGATTCCAAAGTCTTCATCTTCAACTTTAATTGGATTTTCCTTAATATCAAATGGAAGGTCTTCAGCTGTCGGCTGAATGATCTTGCCGTCCATTCCTTCAAATATCAACTGTGCCATTGGATTCTGTACCTTAAGTGCACGTCTGAATCCGGAACGATCCACACCTTCCGGGCAACGGTTGATAATGATAAGCTCTGACTCGGTAAGCTGCTCCATCAACATATTTCTCATGTTTTTCAGGTACATATCCAGTGTCGTTCCATTAACAGTAGAATAAATTCCCTGAATCTGCCATTTGCGTGGGTACTTAAGCTGTAACAAATCTTCCAGCTTCCACATTCCATTGTATTCAATGACAACCTGCGCCGGATGATAGTTCTTCTCGCAGTTTGTAAAAAATGCTGCATTTAACTGCTCAAATTTATCTATCTTTAAAAGCACCATATCATTTTCTTCCAGATATTCCTTGGAATATTCTTCCTCACCTTCTTCACAAAGAATCAGAAGTGTAAGTCCCGGTTCGATCCATTCCTGCTCCATCAAAGTATCTTTGACAAGCAACGTCTTTCCACTGTCCAGAAATCCGGTACATATATATACTGGTGTTGGTTCCATCATTGTTTTTGCTGCTCCTTTATATCTTTACTATTGTACATGGAATAATTTAGCCAGTTCGTCTTCTTTGAGATCTGTTCCAATTACAACCATACGTCCTGCATAATCAACATTTCCATCTCTGACCTCATACTCCTGCGGAACAAGATCAAACTGCTTCCAGTTACCGTCTGTCATCTGGATAATTCCTTTGGAACGAAGGATTGTTCCATAAGCATCTGTCTCAGACAATGCTTTCAATAAGTAATCCAGCTCTTCCTCTGTGTACTTGTGCGCAGTTTCCTTACCCCAGCTTGTGAACACTTCATCCGCATGGTGATGATGGTGGTGTCCGCATCCACAACTACACTCCTCATCATGGTCGTGATGATGCTCATGGTGATGACCGCATGTACACTCCTCGTCATGGTCATGATGATTCTCATGGTGATGGCCGCATGTACACTCCTCGTCATGATCGTGATGATGCTCATGGTGATGACCGCATGTGCACTCCTCGTCATGATCGTGATGATGCTCGAATAATCCTTCGATCTCTGCACCGTGCTCGAGAGCGTGACGGATTGCGTCTCCGCTCAGCTGATTCCACGGTGTGGAAATGATTGTAGCCTTGTCATTCTTCTCTCTTAAAAGATGTACACAAGCCTCTATCTTCTCGTCTGTCATATTCTGAGTTCTGCTGATTACGATCGTCGATGCATGCTCTACCTGGTTCTCGAAAAACTCTCCAAAGTTGTCCAGGTACATTTTCGCCTTCTTTCCATCTACAACTGTAATTCTTCCTTCTATTTCAATGTCTGCATCTTCTTTTACATTTTCAATCGCTGCTGCAACATCAGAAAGTTTGCCGACTCCTGATGGCTCAATAATTACGTGATCCGGGTGATACTCATCCAGTACTTTTTTAAGTGCTACACTAAAATCTCCGACCAGTGTACAGCAGATGCAGCCTGAGTTCATTTCAGTAATCTCGATTCCTGCATCCTGAAGAAATCCACCGTCAATACCAATCTCACCAAATTCATTTTCAATCAGCACAAGCTTCTCGCCTGCGAAAACTTTTTCAATCAGTTCTTTAATAAATGTAGTCTTTCCGGCTCCAAGGAATCCAGATATAATGTCAACTTTTGTCACGTTTATTACCTCTCTTCGATATTAAATACAAAAATATGTTTTGTTTTTTATATTAACACAAAAAATGTTGTGTTTCAAGGCTATGTAAGCCAAAACTAACCTATTTATTTTTTCTATAAGAGTTCATCATTTATAGTTATTTTGCACAATCTTGCGTATGCATTGACTAACCTATTCGTTATTTCTTACAATAATCACATAGGATTAATCGCAATGAATGTTTGATTCTAACAATCAAAGAGTCAATGTCAAAGAGGAGGAATAATAACATGGCTGATTATGTAAAAATGTGGGAAGACCTTGGAATGGATATCAATAATCACGACAATCTCTGTCAGGTTCTTCCAACAGCAGTTGGGGATGTATTTATGACACAGGAGAACCGACCGAAAGCAATGGATTTCTGGGATATGGTCATTGCTGAGGTACATGGTATCCGCCCGGCTGAATTAATTGAGGAGCAGAAAAAAGGGCGCAAAGTATTCGGAACATTTTGCGTATATGTACCAGATGAAGTTGTCATCGCTGCTAATGGTATTGTGACCGGACTCTGTGGTGGTTCCCAGTTCTGGGTTCCGGACGGAGAAAAAGTCCTGCCGAAAAATATGTGCCCGCTTGTAAAAGCTTCTGTTGGTGCAAGACTTGGACGTACCTGCCCATTCTTCCGTATTGCAGACATGTATGTCGGGGAAACTACATGCGATGGCAAAAAGAAAGCTTATGAGATTCTTGGGAAAGACGTTCCGATGCATATTATGGACGTTCCTCAGATGAAACGCGAAAAAGATATTGTAAAATGGAAAGATGAAATTGCTGATTTTGCAAAAGTTGTAGAAGATTTCACTGGTAACAAAGTAACACCGGAAAAGCTTGCTGAGGCAATCAAAATCTGTAACGAAAAACGAAAAGCAATGCAGAGAGTTTATGATTGCAGAAAGTCGAAATGTCTGCCAATCTCCGGACGTGATGCTCTGCTTATGACTCAGATTTCCTTCTTTGATGATCCGGTACGTTGTGCTCAGATGTGTAACCGCCTGGCTGACGAACTGGAGCAGCGCATCAAAGATGGTGTATCTGTCGTTCCGGAAGGAACAAAACGTATCCTGATCACAGGAACACCTCTTGCAGTTCCAAACTGGAAATTACACAACATCATTGAGACAAGCGGCGCTGCTGTTGTCTGTGAAGAGATGTGTACCGGAACAAGATACTTCGAAAACCTTGTTGATGAATCTGGCGAGACACTGGACGAGCAGTTCATGAATCTGTCCAGACGTTACATGAAGACAAACTGTGCTTGCTTCACACCGAACACCGGACGTATCGATGACATTCTCCGCATGGTAGATGAATACCAGGTAGATGGAGTCATCGACTGCAGCCTCATGTTCTGCTGCCTGTATGATACAGAGAAACGCGCAGTTGCTGAAGCATTAAAAGAAAAGAACGTTCCGGTTCTCTCTCTGGAAACAGATTACACCGATACAGATGCTGAACAGCTCCGTACAAGAATCGGTGCATTTGTGGAGATGTTAAGCAAATAATGGAAGATAAAAACGAACATATCCGCTATTACATACTCTTTGATAATCACACCCAGGGGATGATGCTCCACGAGCTTCTGTGCGATCACGATATCCCGAATCGTATCGCACCGGCCCCTCGGGCGACAGATGGCAAAGCCGCCTGTGGAATGGCACTTCTGATACATCCTGATGATATCGAAGCTGCCAGAACATGTATCGAAGAAAACAACGCAGAATATGTCAGCATCGTTCCATTAGAGAATCAGCTTCATAAAAAGAGAGACCGATATTGTTAAAATCTATTAGAACCGTGTCAGCGGAGACTTCTTTTCCCCCTCTGACACGATTCTTTATATATACATGACCCACAGATTACAAACCTGACCATTCTCCCATACACCGATAAGTGCCACTGCTCCACGGCCCCCATGACCAACTTTTCTAAGTTTCGACTTATAAGCCAAATTCTTCATACAATTTCTTTCGATATTCCAAATTTTCCAATGCCTTGATACTATCTTCCTGACGATTTTGCTTTGAAAGATTCATTAATAAACTGGCAAGCCGTTCTTCTCCAATACGCTCTCCTTGTATCCTTCCTTCCCTTAAACCTCGTTCTATTGCTTCCTTTTTTACCAGTCTTTCTCTTTCTTCCATCTTCATATACTCGACCTCCACACTTGTACTTGTTTTTATTTCTTGTATACTCTCATGCAGTCGGCGAAGTCTCTCATCGCATTCTTCTGGAAGTCCTTTTTCATTGCTCTCAGTGATATAATGCAGAAAATCTACCAGCTCTTTCGGTACTTCATCTGCATTTTCCCCTTTCGTGCTGAGGAATAATTTTGTGACCTCATCTCCAAGCAATAAATCCGGCTGTTCTTTACATCTGTTTTCAAATGTATAACAATACTTCTTCTTTCCATACGGATCATAATCACAAAGCACAATTATGAATAGTGGTTTCAGCTTGTCAAAACCTTTTTCACCGCTTTTCAACAATGGTGCATCCATCAATGCCTGATAAAATCTGGTACGCTTTGGAATGTTTCCTTCCTTTCGATTCTGCATCTCTACATCAAAAACACGCCCATCCTCAGATTCCGCCACAAAATCCATTCGGATTCCACGTTTTCCCGGAATGTTATGAACAACTTTCTGCCCTTCTTTCCACTTGAGACTTTTTAATCGCAAGCCTGTAGACAGTTCAATAATGGTCTTGCAATTTTCCAGTTCTGTGGTCGCTACATCAAATAGAAAATCATCCGTGAGATTCATCTCTTTTAATGGCTTCCATTCGTCTTCCTGCATGATTAATTTTTCAGTTTTCTCCATACACTTCTCTCCTTGTATTATACCATTTATATTTATTTTTTCAAACATGGAATACCGGACGAATCTGTCCGTATGATCAGAGCTGAACTGCTCTAAAATAAACTTGATCTTTTTTCGAATGTTTGAAGTGGATATATCATAGCATATCCTTATGGCTTATACAAGCGATTAATACTTAAGCTTTCCTTAAATTTACAAAGCCATTGCCGTGAATGGGACACCCTTGTTCTTGGTTGTATCTTTCCCATTACTAGGGCGGATTGGGAACTTTCACCCATTAGTAATGTGCGCCGCCAGGCATACAAAAAAACGAGACATTTTTCAATGCCTCGTTTCTTTAATCTCATAATATGTATTACAGTAATCCACCAATTGATAAGAATAATGGTGCGAATACGAGAGATACTACTGTCATAAGTTTGATCAGGATGTTGATTGACGGTCCTGAAGTATCCTTGAACGGATCTCCTACTGTATCACCAACAACGGCTGCTTTGTGAGCCTCGCTTCCTTTTCCACCGTGATGTCCTGTCTCGATGTACTTCTTAGCGTTATCCCATGCTCCACCTGCGTTGGACATGAAGATTGCCATAAGAACTCCTGTTACAAGAGCTCCTGCAAGAAGTCCGCCAAGAGCCTCAACGCCAAGAACGATACCTACAACCAATGGGGCTGCTACTGCCATAACTCCTGGGAGAAGCATCTCGTGAAGAGCTGCTGTTGTAGAAATTCCTACACATGACTTGTAGTCAGGTTTCTCCTCACCTTTCATGATGCCCGGTTTCTCACGGAACTGACGTCTAACTTCCTCGATCATCTTGTAAGCTGCTTTAGATACTGACTCCATTGTAAATGCAGAGAACAGGAATGTAAGCATACCACCGATGAAGATACCGATGATTACTTTGTAATCAAGGATACTGATGGAATCAAGTTTAACTGCCTGTGCGTATGATACAAACAGTGCAAGTGCTGTAAGAGCTGCAGATCCGATAGCGAATCCTTTACCCATAGCTGCTGTTGTGTTACCAACAGAGTCAAGTTTGTCTGTGATGTCACGAACTGACTCCTCAAGACCAGACATCTCTGCAATACCACCGGCATTGTCAGCAATCGGTCCATAAGCATCAACTGCAACAGTGATACCTGTTGTTGAAAGCATACCTACGGCTGCAAGAGCAATTCCGTAAAGTCCAAATGTCTGATATGAAATAAAGATAGCTACACAGATCAGAAGAAGCGGGATAGCTGTTGATTTCATACCAACTGCAAGTCCACTGATGATTGTTGTAGCTGCACCTGTCTCAGACTGCTCTCCGATTCCCTGAACCGGTTTGTAATCTGCAGATGTGTAGTACTCTGTAATATTACCAATGATAACGCCGACAACCAGACCAGCGATTACTGCGATTGCTGCGTTCATGTTTCCAAATAATGTCCAGCTAAGTGCCAGAGATACGATGATAACTAATGCTGCAGATACATAGCTTCCTCTTGTAAGAGCTTTCTGCGGGTTAGAGTTCTCATCACCTTTTACAAAGAATGTAGCAATGATAGAAGCGATCAGTCCACATCCGGAAATAGCCAGTGGGAATAATACTCCTTCTACAGCTGCCACACCAACACCAAGTGTCAGAGCAGATACTAATGATCCAACATATGACTCGAACAGGTCAGCACCCATTCCTGCTACGTCACCTACGTTATCTCCAACGTTGTCAGCGATAACTGCCGGGTTACGCGGGTCATCCTCTGGAATCCCAGCCTCAACTTTACCTACAAGGTCAGCTCCAACGTCAGCTGCCTTTGTATAGATTCCTCCACCTACACGTGCGAAAAGCGCGATAGATGAAGCACCAAGACTGAATCCAAATAATACGTCTGTGTTCTTAGTAAAAATGTAAACAAGGCTGACACCAAGCGCACCAAGTCCTGCTACACACATTCCCATAACTGCTCCGCCTGAGAATGCAATTGAAAGAGCTTTGTTCATTCCGTGCTCTTTTGCAGCGTTAGCTGTTCTAACGTTAGCTTTTGTAGCAACTGTCATTCCGCAGTATCCTGCGATTGTTGAGAACAGCGCTCCAACTACGAAACAAATAGCTTCAATCCAGTTTTGAATTCCTACTCCGATCAGTACGAAAAGTACTACAACGAAGATAACAAGAATCTTGTACTCTGCACCTAAGAATGCACGAGCACCTTCAGCGATTGCATCTGCAATCTCTTTCATTCTGTCAGTTCCAGCGTCCATTTTGCTTACTTTATTTGCAAGGTATGCAGCAAATAACAAAGCTACTACAGCCGCAACCGGAACCAGATACATGTAATTGTCCATTGTCCAATCCCTCCATAGAATTATATATCCTAGATAGTTTATCACAGAGTTCTTAATAATTCAAAGAAAAAATACAAATTTCTTATTTTTTTCTTACATTTTTCTTATATTCTTCTGTTGAAAGCATTTACAGTGGATAATCTATTGATACAAGCACCAGTCCATTCGGCGGTGCTGTTATTCCCTCGGAAGTATGTTCCTTCGCCTCCAGAATATCTCTGATCTTTTCTGGTTCATAGAATCCACGCCCCACACGGATCAACGTTCCGGCAATGATACGAACCATATTATATAGGAAGCCGTTTCCCGTTACACGAATAACGATTTCTTTTTCATTTTCTAAATTTGATTTTTCATGTCCCCAATTCGAAGCCTGGAACTTATCCATCGGAATCTCTTTAATTGTTATTTCATGCACTGTACGCACAGTATCTTTCGCATTAGTCCGTACATTGCAGAAGCTTGCAAAATCATGCTCCCCTAAAATGTATTTCGCACCTTGTCTCATCTTTTCCACATCTAAATCGAAAGAAACGAAGGTGCTGTACCGGTTTTTCAGCGGATTTCTCACCTTCGCGTTATAAATGTGATATTCATATGTTTTGGATATCTCGTTCTGATATCTCGGATGCCAATCTATCTGCACTTCGTCAGATCTTACGATCACAATATCTTCCGGCATCTTCTGATTCAGTGCATATGCGAACCGGTCTCCCGGAATCCGGGATTCTGTATCAAAAACGGCTACATTTCCAAGTGCATGTACTCCGGAATCTGTCCGGCTTGCACCTATGATCCGGATATCTTCTCCGGTCAGTTTACTGATCTGTCTATTTAGGATTTCTTCTATTGTAATACCGTTCGGCTGAATCTGCCAGCCACAGTAATTGGTACCGTCATAGGCAACTACTATCCGAATTCTTCTCACTCTTCAAAACCTCCTGTTAAAAAATCCAGATATGAAACGGTACATATCTTCCAATCACGAATACTGCTGCCACATAAAGAATCACAATTGCATAGGCCACATGGTCACGGCTCACATAACGAAGCGGTTTCATCTTCGTACGTCCTTCTCCTCCGTGGTAGCATCTTGCCTCCATCGCCATGGCAAGGTCATTTGCATGGCGGAACGCAGATACAAAAAGCGGTACAAGGATTGGAATCATAGCTTTTGCTCTTTGAAGCATATTTCCACTTTCAAAATCTGCACCTCTGGCAATCTGTGCCTTCATAATCTTGTCCGTCTCCTCCAGAAGAATCGGGATAAAGCGAAGTGCTATAGACATTGTCATAGCAATCTCGTGAACCGGAATATGAATTTTGTTCAACGGTCCAAGCAGCTTCTCAATAGCATCTGTCAGCTCATTCGGCGTCGTTGTAAATGTCATTAATGATGATCCAATAATCAGATAAATCAATCGGATCGCCATATACACCGCATTTACCAGTCCTTCTTCTGTGATTGTAAAGATCCACCAGTGAACTAATGTGTCACCGCCTCTTGTCAGGAACAACTGAAATAATACCGTCAACATCAAAATCATGATAATCGGCTTCAGACCTTTCACAATATAACCAAACGGTACTTTTGACAAACGTACTACCATCACAAGAAATGCGGTCGCAATGATGTATCCTGGAATACTCCGAAACAGGAATAATGAAATCAAGAATAAAAGTGTGGATACAACCTTCACTCTTGGATCCAGTCTGTGCAATATACTTTTTGCCGGATAATATTGTCCTATTGTAATGTCTCGAATCATTTTTTATATCTCCAATATCTATTTACAAGCCTTTTATCTTTTTTTTGCTATTGTCTTCCTAATGCGTGCATAATCTCATCTGCTGCCTCTTCTACAGTTGTAGCAGTCACACCTACCGGGAATCCTTTCATCTTCAGATCATGCATAATGTATGTCACCTGCGGTGCTGCAAGTCCGACCTTCTCCAGTTCCTGATAATGTGCGAACACATTTTTCGGGGTATCGTTATACATCACTTCACCACTGTTCATCACAATCAACCGATCCGCATATCTGGCGATATCCTCCATACTATGGGAAACCAGAATCACCGTCAGATCCGATTCCTTGTGCAGATATGCAATCTGATCCAGAATCTCATCGCGCCCCTTCGGATCTAATCCCGCAGTCGGCTCGTCCAGTACAAGCACCTTCGGACGCATTGCCAGTGCCCCGGCAATTGCAACTCTTCGTTTCTGCCCTCCTGAGAGTTCAAATGGTGATGATTTATAATATTTTTCTTTTAATCCTACAAGCTTCAATGCCTCCAGCGCCCGTGCCTCACACTCTTGCTGTGACAATCCCTGATTCTTCGGTCCAAAACACACATCCGTCAGCACATCTATTTCAAATAACTGATGCTCCGGATATTGAAACACAAGTCCCACCTGGCTTCTGAGTGCCCGCATATCGTACCCATCCTGGTAAATGTTCTCTCCATTATAATAGATGGCTCCGCTTGTTCCTTTGATCAGTCCATTCAGATGCTGGATCAGCGTAGACTTTCCGGAACCTGTATGTCCGATGATCCCCACAAATTCTCCATGTGGAATCTCCAGGCAAATGTCTTTTAACGCATGTTTTTCGTAGGCTGTGCCTTCACTGTATACATAATTCAAATGTTCTATTTTAATTGACATAATGCCTCCACCAGTTCTTCCTTCGTCAAAATTCCATCCGGAATGTCAAGTCCTCGTTTCTTAAGCTCGTCCGCAAGAATCGTCACCTGCGGAACATCTAATCTGTAGTGCTTCAATGTATCGACCTGAGAGAAGATTTCTTTCGGTGTTCCTTCCATCACTACATGCCCGTGATCCATAACGTAAATCTTGTCTGCATCGACCACTTCTTCCATATAATGTGTGATCAGTATAACCGTAACTTTCTTCTGCTCTCTTAACTTCTGCACTGTTTTTAAAACTTCTTTTCTCCCCATCGGGTCCAGCATAGCTGTCGGCTCATCAAGAACGATGCATTTCGGCTCCATAGCGATGACCCCGGCAATTGCTACACGCTGCTTCTGTCCACCGGAAAGCTTATTTGGTGAATGATGCCGGTAAGAAATCATTCCAACAGATTTCAAACTGTCTTCTACACGTTTCCAGATTTCGTCGGTTGGTACGCCCAGATTCTCCGGGCCAAATCCAACATCTTCCTCCACGACCGTTCCGATAATCTGATTGTCTGGATTCTGAAAAACCATACCCGCACTCTGTCTTACATTCCACAGCTCGTTCGGATCTTTTGTGTCACGTCCGTCTACCCACATCGTTCCATCCGTTGGCACAAGAAGCGCATTTATATGTTTTGCAAATGTGGACTTTCCCGAACCGTTATGACCAAGAATTGCAATAAACTGCCCTTCTTTCACATCGATATCCACCTCATCGATTGCCCGGGACTTGCCGATAATATTGCCATCTTCATCCCGTTTGTCATATTCAAATACCAGCTTGTCTGTCTGTATCATATCCATGGGCTTTTTGTGCCTCCTCTAATTTAACTGTTTACTTTTATCTTAAACTCTCTCCGGAGCCGGGTATTCTACTCCCATTGTGTCTACCGTAACTTTTTTCATCTTCTGCTCTTCCAGTGGTCTGTCACTGTAATCGGTTGCTGTCTCAGCAATTTTATTTACAATATCCATTCCTTCTGTAATCTTACCAAATGCAGCGTAAGCTCCGTCCAGATGCGGGGAATTCTTGTGCATAATGAAGAACTGGGAACCTGCTGAATCCGGATGCATTGCTCTTGCCATAGAAAGAACACCCTCTGTGTGTCTTAAATCATTTGCAAAACCATTCTGTGAGAACTCGCCTTTGATCGTGTATCCCGGACCGCCCATGCCTGTTCCATCCGGGCATCCGCCCTGGATCATGAATCCACGAATCACTCTGTGGAAGATGAGTCCGTCATAGAATCCGTTCTGAGCCAGTGAAATAAAGTTGTTCACTGTGTTCGGAGCAATTTCTGGATATAATTCTGCTTTCATAATGTCGCCGTTTTCCATTTCAAATGTTACGATTGGGTTTGCCATGTTGTATACCTCTTTCTTCTATATTTTTATTTTAATTTTTCTCAGATTGTTGGAAATCACCCGAAAAGCGAATCTAAATTTGCAGTCATTCTGTTCCCGGTAATTTTCGAAAATCCTGAGTAATATTGTAGCGTAGGTTAGGTGTATCGTCAATATTTCCTGGTACTGATATATATATTCTATATCTGAAAGCTGGATGGGCAAACACGTTGCCTAATTAATTGTAGTGTGGTGTAAGGCGTATGAGGCCTCCTTTTTCTTCGCAGCCGGTGTTCCAGAAGTCTTCGAGTTCGAAGGTGTCGCTTTCCCCATAAGTTGCTGTTTTGATGTACATTTTTCCATCTTTTTCTTCGTATCCGGTGAGCAGGAACCAATGCCAGATATAGTCTTTGTAGGCTTCGTTCTGATGGCGCAAAAGCAGGTACGGTACAGGAATGTCCTGATCTAGTTGTTCTTTAATAAATATAGCTGCTTCCTGCCATGTATGATCACCACAGAATTCTTCCATCCTGATGGAAATATCCGTGTGTTTCGCTTCATTCACATCTTGAATATATCGTCCAAGACCTTCCACGAACCAGCTAAGTTTCCGTACACCGCCAGCACGTGGTTTGAGGTAAGGTTTCATGATCTGGCTGAATGCCTTATAATCTTCTTTTGTAAGGCATTCTATATCGAATGGATAAAGCGGCTTCATCTTTTCATTCTGAAGTCCGAAATAAATGCAACTGTCACATGCGGTCGCTGCAGCACAGCCACCCATATGCATAACCAGATTCGTGAACCAGTCCTGATTGCCTCCGTAGCACCCTTCTATTGTAAAATAATCCAGTTCTTTTTTCATATTCAGTCACTTCCTAACCAAATTTCTATATATTTTCACTTAATTTCAAAAATGCAAATGCAAAAATTATTTCTTGTATATTATATCCAACTCTGTCACTTCCTACAAGAGCGAGTCTTACAATGTCATCCCTGCCAAAACGCGCAAGAGCGATTCCTTTAACTTCGGATTGACTTCATTTTTCCAGAATGCTATTATTTTCCTAAGATGCCTGGAAAATGATTACCAAACGAATCTTAGCAATACGGCTAAACTACACATTTTCCACCCGGAAATGAACGAACATGGGCAAGGCAAATAATAAGAAAGAAGGAATCACTATGAAATTAGGTTTTATCGGCACTGGAAATATGGCGTCTGCTATTATGGGCGGTATTATAAAGAATCAGATCATCCCTGCAAATGATATTATCGGAGCAGATGTCATGGAAGCTGGACGCGAGCGTGTAAAAGAGCAGTTCAAAATTCAGGTAACTGCTGACAACCATGAAGTTATCAATCGTTCTGATATTGTCATTTTATCTGTAAAGCCGCAGTTCTATGCAGAGATAATTGCCGAAATCAAAAATGATGTTCGTGAAGATCAGATCATTATCACAATCGCACCAGGCAAAACTTTGGCGTGGTTAAAGGAACAGTTTGGTAAAAATGTAAAAATTGTCCGTACAATGCCAAATACTCCGGCGCTTGTGGGAGCAGGTATGACTGCCGCATGCCCGAATGAATATATGACAAAAGAAGAGATTGCTTATGTCCTCACACTTCTGGAGAGTTTCGGACGCGTTGAGATCATTCCAGAGCGCCTGATGGACACCGTCGTTTCTGTTAGCGGAAGCTCCCCGGCTTATGTATTTATGTTTATCGAAGCTATGGCTGATGCAGCCGTTTCCGGTGGTATGCCAAGAGCTCAGGCTTACCAGTTCGCTGCCCAGGCAGTTCTTGGAAGTGCGAAAATGGTTCTGGAAACCGGAAAGCATCCAGGTGAGTTAAAAGATATGGTATGTTCCCCAGCAGGAACAACTATTGAAGCTGTCCGTGTCCTGGAAGAAAAAGGCTTCCGCAGCTCCGTAATCGAAGCCATGAAAACTTGTGAAGAAATTTCCAAGAGCATGTAAAAAATTTTTTATTTTGCAAAAATGTCTTGATATTATCATAATTTTGCAATATAATTTAATCAAATTTTTATTGTATTATTAATTTTACCCAACCCAAATTTTAAGTGCGAACAGCACTTAATCAAACGTTGTGGTCGCCCGGTTCCTCAATTAACTTGGCAACAACAAAAAGGAGACGCTTCAGATTCTATTATAAATCTGAAGCGTCTCCTTTTTACACAGCTATATCAGATGTGAGATGAGTCATCTATCCCAAAATTCTTATCTACCAGATAACTGTACTCGCGAAATGCTTCTTCCTGCTCAAATCCTTCGCGCAGAGATTCCCGCAATCCTTTGTAATACCAGCCAATCGTGTTCTTTTCTTTCATTCGGAAACGATTCCACAACTCTTCTCCCATGACCGGATAATCCCTGTCGATATCACGGATATTAGAAAGCTTGTCTGCCAGACCAATCATACGCACCTCATACGGTGCATATTTTAAATGCTCAATCGTATGACTCTTGCGCTCAAACCATGTTTTTGACTTGTCTTCGCTCTCCTGAGCCACCAGCGCTGCCACACGCTCAGAAAACTCCTGCGCCAGTACTTCCCGTGTAATTCCCTGGCAATCCTCGATTGTATCATGCAAAAGCGCTGCACTAATAATCTCCTCATCAAAAGTCAGTGTTGCGACAATCTCACCCACCTCCAATGGATGAACAATATACGGTCTTTTCGTCCCTTTTCGGAACTGCCCCTCATGTGCCTTTGTAGCAAATGCAATCGCACGAGCGACCATCTGCCCTTTCTTTTCTAATTCGTCCAAAATTTTATCCCCATATTCGCTGCCAGTCAACTGTCTTATTGATAAGTCCTATATTACAAGCGTGCCTATCAACTATTATTTAAATAATAGCATCTCGTTCTTCAAATATCAATCATTCCAGTATATAATAAATATAAATATGTATTTATAAGATGATGTTGTGGATTTTTGCCTCAACTGTAATGCATAAAAACATTTTCCCTGGAGGTCATTATGTCTGAATATACACAAAAATATGCATTTGTTACCGGCTCTTCCCGTGGCATCGGACGTGCGATCGCCCTTCGACTCGCGGCTGAGGGCTATCATATCTTCCTGAACTGTTCCCGCTCTTTTGACGCACTGGAAGAAACCAGACAAGAAATTGAAAAGATTGGCACATGTACACTGGTGCCAGGTGATATTGGAAATCCTGATACTGTACAGAAAATCTTCCATACGATCGCTGAGACCTGTGACCATCTGGATGTACTGGTAAACAATGCCGGGATTTCCCACATCGGGCTTCTCATGGATATGACTGATGAAGACTGGGACAAGGTGCTTTCCAGTAATCTCTCCTCCGTCTTCTACTGCTGCCGCGCTGCCATTCCTCCTATGCTGTCACACGGAAGCGGAAGGATCATCAACATTTCCTCCATGTGGGGCGTAAACGGTGCATCCTGTGAAGCGGCTTACTCTGCTTCCAAAGCCGGTGTCGGCGGGCTCACCCAGGCACTTGCCAAAGAACTGGCAAGAAGTAAAATTCCAGTCAATGCTCTTGCATGTGGTGTCATCGATACCGAAATGAATAAACAATTAGACGAAGCAGAGCGGGCAGAACTTGCGGAAGATATCCCTGCCGGACGCTTCGCCACCCCTGAAGAAGTTGCTGAAATGGTGTGGAAACTAATCTGCGCGCCAGAATATCTCACCGGACAGATCGTCACATTTGACGGGGGATACTTATAAAGAAAAAAGATGCACGACTGCAGAATTTTTTTCTGCGATCATGCATCTTTTTATTGATAAATTCTTATTTATGGTCTCTGACCCATTCCACCTTCCAGTGTCAGTGTCTCACCACTCATATATTTGAAGTCAGGAGATGCAAGCTGTACACACACTCTTCCGATCTCTTTCTCTGCGTCTGCATAGTGACCTGCCGGCGGCATCTTTACATTTGCCTTAAATGCGTCCGGATAAGCCTGCTCGAATTTTTCAAGCTGTGCAGTCCATGCAAGTGGGCATACGATGTTGACATTGATTCCGTCCGGTCCCCACTCAGTTGCTGCAACTCTTGTCAGTCCACGGATTCCTTCTTTTGCCGCTGCATATGCACACTGACCATAATTACCGAAAAGTCCCGCACCGGAAGCAAAGTTGATAACGCTTCCTTTTGTCTCTTTCAAGTATGGGTAGCATGCCTGCATATAATAAAATACTGCATACAATCCTGAATACATTGCCAGATCGAACTGTTCCTGCGTATGATCTGCCAGTGTAACTCCGGATGCAGAAGCCTGTGCATTGTTGATCAGCACATCGATTCGCCCAAATGTATCGATTGCCTGTTTCACAACATTGTCAACAACTGCTTTATTGTCTGCACCTGCAGATACGTCTGCCTGTACCGGAAGTACTTTTATTCCGTACAGTCTCTCTAATTCTTCTTTTGCATCTGTCAGTTTCTGCACATTACGTCCTGTAATAACAAGATTTGCCCCCTCTTTTGCATATGCAGTTGCAATTCCATATCCGATAGATCCACATCTGCCATCACTTAATACCGCGCGTCCCGCTCCTGTGATGATCGCTGTCTTGCCTGTTAAAAATCCCATATTTCATTCTCCTTTCAGTAAGCCTTTTCTTGTATAACGTACCATATCACATTTTTACACTCAATTCAATATTACTTTACTATTTTTCGCAATTTTCTATAAATAATACGATTGATAGTTAAAAAACAAACTTTTTTCATCAATTTGAGTTAATATTATATCAAATATAGATAATTTAACATTTCCTGCTATGTAACTAAAAAAGGTCCACCGGACCTTTTTGTCGTATGCTTGGCAACGAAAAAGGCGCCATACAGCCAATGTCATGAAGTTAACATTAGCCATATAGCGACCTTATACTTACATTTCTTATTATTTACACTTCTATTCTTACATATCTTTTTCTTCGTATTTTTTATATTCATCAAACTGCGCAAGAATTGTCTCGTCCGGTGCTTTTGTAACCATACTGACGATTACGATAAAGCACAGGCTGATAACAAATCCGACTAACAAAGAATAAATTCCTGTTGCATTTCCGATTGTCTGTCCATTTACAATTGGAAGATAATCCCAGATCAGCACAGTCGCTGCTCCGGACACCAGTCCTGCCACAGCTCCCGGAAGATTCGTTCTGCGCCAGAAGAGGCTCATAACGACAAGCGGACCAAATGCTGCACCAAGTCCTGCCCATGCATCAGATACCAGGTCCATGATAGAACTGTTCGGATCCCATGCAATGAAAAATGCTACTACAGCTACGCCAAATGTGGTCATACGTGCTACGTTTAATACCTTCTTATCAGAAGCTTCCGGATTCAGAATGTTCTGGTAAATGTCTTTAGATACGGAAGAAGAACATACCAGAAGCTGTGAATCTGCAGTTGACATTACAGCTGCCAGAATTCCACAGATAAATAATCCTGCAAGAAATGGAATCGGAGTCTTTTCGATGAAAATCTTCTGGATCATCTCAATAAATACTGACTCTGCTGACGGTGCTCCCTCTGTTACTCCGAGAATCTCCGGATAGAGAAAAGCACGTCCGAGCAGTCCGATCGCAATCGTAAATCCAAGGGAAAGTACAACCCACACAATTGCAATTGCTGAAGATTTCTTCAGTTCTTTCTCACTGCGGATTGCCATAAAACGAATCAGGATATGTGGCATACCACAATATCCAAGTCCCCATGCCATATTAGAAATAATCTCTACCGCTGTGATCGGACGATCTCCATTATATGTAAAACTTAAGTAATTGTCCGGATTCACTCCTGTATTTGCAAGCATGTTATGAAAATCACCACCTACAAATCCCCATGCCAGCACCGGTACTGCAAGAATTGCAATCAACATCAGTAATCCCTGGAAGAAATCTGTAGAACACACTGCAAGAAATCCTCCCATAAATGTGTAGATCAGAATAACTGCTGCACCCAGAAATAAAGCTATATGATAATCCAATCCAAATACAGTGTTAAAAAGCTTACCTCCGCTTGCCAGCGCGGAAGCTGTATATACCAGAAAGAAAATGACGATAATAACTGAAGAAATACCAAGTAAAATCTTCTTTTCATCGTGATAACGGTTTCCGAAAAATTCCGGAAGCGTCATAGAATTTCCCGCTACAATTGTATATGCACGAAGTGGTCTTGCGATAATAAGCCAGTTAGCAATCGTTCCAAGTCCAAGTCCTACGGCGATCCATGCCTGCCCGGTTCCAAGTGCATATACAGAGCCCGGAAGTCCCATCAGCAACCAGCCGCTCATGTCAGATGCCTGTGCAGACATCGCAGCTACCGGAGCGGAAAGTCCTCGTCCTCCGAGGAAGAAATCGTCTGCCCCCTTCGTCTGTCTCATGCTCCAGATCCCAATTCCGATCATTCCCAAAAGATAGACGCCAAATGCAATTAATATAGATACTGTTGTTGTCATGTTCTCTCTCCTTTTCTATAATCAAAGAACGCTCTCACTTCCGAGAGCATTGTATTAATTATACTAAAAAATGAATATTTGTCAATATATGCTTTCTTGCCCGTTAACGTCACCTGGTAACGACCTGGTAACATTATTCATCTGTTTCATCCGTTATACATGAAACATCAGGTCTTATTGTTTTGTCTATTTTGCATAATCTTTTTCTCTGTTTTTTATATTTTTTGGTTAATCATAATATTTCGCAGGTGCTATACTACAGTTGTAACAAATAGAACTCATAAAATTATTCAGACTTGGAGGAAAAGATAAATGAATACTTTAAAAGCTGAAAAAAGAACACTTGACGTAAAGGCAAAAAAATTAAGAAGAGAGGGCTATGTTACCGGTAACGTATTCGGCAAAGAGATGAAAGAGTCCATTCCAGTAAAAATGGATGCTGCCGCAGTTGACCGCCTGCTTAAGACGAGCAATAAAGGAAGCCAGATCATGTTGGATATTGACGGCGAATCCCACAATGTATTGATCAAAGAGGTTGATTATAACCCATTAAAAGGCAGAGTAGATGAGATGGATTTCCAGGCTCTTGTCAAAGGTGAAGTTGTACACTCTGTTGCAGAGATTGTTCTTGTAAACCATGACAAACTTGAATCTGGTGTATTGCAGCAACAGTTAGAGGAAGTTTCTTATAAAGCACTTCCATCTGCACTTGTTGACAAAGTTGAGATTGATGTAGCAGAACTCCGTGTCGGCGATACGATTAAAGTAAAAGATCTGTCACTTGCACAGGATAAAGATGTCCACTTGGTTACAGATCCTGAGACAACTGTTGTTACTGTAACTGAATCACATATTGCAATTGCTGATGACGAAGACAGTGAAGAGACTGAGTAATCCCAGTATCGGATTATTTTCAAATTGAACATTTTGTATCTGAACAAATATCATAATTGAAATTTGTCAGACACTCATAAAAAATGAAGGCTCCTTAAGTGGGAGGCTTCATTTTTTATAAAGAGGACATAGCATTTTAAATAAACACTATGTCCTCAATTAACATTCTTATTCTATTATTCTTATTCCACTGTTACACTCTTTGCAAGGTTTCTCGGCTTATCTACGTCTAATCCCTTTGCCACGCTCACATAATATCCCATCAACTGTAATGGAATAACTGCAAGTGATGTTGCAAAATGTGGATCTGTCTTTGGAATATAAACAGTGAAATCTGCTGTATCCTCAATATTGTAATGACCAAATGTAGTCAATCCCATAAGGTACGCTCCACGGCTCTTACATTCTACCATATTGCTGACTGTCTTCTCATAGAGATCTGGCTGTGTCAGCACTCCGATTACCAGTGTTCCATCTTCAATCAGAGAAATGGTTCCGTGCTTCAATTCTCCTGCTGCATATGCCTCAGAATGGATATAACTGATTTCTTTCATCTTCAGGCTGCCTTCCAGACTGATTGCATAATCAATTCCTCTTCCTACGAAAAATGCGTCTTTTGCATTAGCCTGCTTTGCTGCGAACCACTGGATTCTCTCTTTATCTGCAATAATCTTACTGATCTTATCCGGAATTGTCTGCAGCTCTTCAATATATCCTGTATACTGTTCTTCCGTAATCTGTCCACGAACCTTTGCAAACTGAATTGCAAGTGCATAAGTTGCGATCAGCTGTGTGCTGTAAGCTTTTGTTGTAGCTACAGAAATCTCCGGTCCTGCCAGTGTATAGAATACGTTGTCTGCTTCTCTTGCGATAGAAGATCCGATCACATTTACAATACCAAGTGTCTTAATTCCCATCTCCTTAGATTCGCGGAGTGCTGCAAGGCTGTCTGCCGTCTCTCCGGACTGGCTGATGATAATGACCAGACCTTTTGGATCTAAGATTGGATTACGATAACGGAATTCGCTTGCCAGTTCCACACGTACCGGAATTCTTGCCAGGTCTTCGATGACATACTGTGCTGCCATACCTACATGATAAGCAGATCCGCATGCTACGATATAAATCTGGCTGATCTCTTTCATCTCCTCTTCGGATAATCCTACTTCCGATAAATCAATCGCTCCATTTTTCAGGACAGAATTCAAAGTGTCAGAAACTGCTTTTGGCTGCTCATGGATCTCTTTCATCATGAAATGCTCAAATCCAGCCTTTTCAGCTGCTTCTGCATCCCACTCGACCGTCTTCAACTCTTTCTGAATCTCGTCTCCGTCCAGATTATAAAATGTAATCTCTCCTTTTCTTACGCGGGCCATCTCAAGATTTCCGATGTAATACACATTTCTTGTATATTTCAGAATAGCCGGAACATCAGATGCGATGTAAGAATTCTCACCATCTACACCAAGTATCATCGGGCTGTCTTTTCTTGCCACATAAATCTCTCCCGGATAATCCTTAAACATCATTGCCAGTGCATAAGAACCACGAATACGGATCAATGCATGATTGATTGCATCAACCGGTGTACCGAGATATTTCTTATAATAATAGTCAACTAATTTTACAGCAACTTCTGTATCTGTTGCTGAGTAAAAAGAATAACCTTTGCGGATCAGCTTATCTTTCAGTTCCTGATAGTTCTCTATAATACCATTGTGAACTGCTACAACATTGCCATCATCACTGATGTGCGGATGTGCATTTGTCTCTGATGGCTCTCCATGAGTCGCCCATCTTGTATGTCCGATACCACATGTTCCAGGTACGGATTCTCCGCCATTCGTCTTCTCAGCCAGAACTTTCAGACGACCTTTTGCCTTTATGACTTCTGTCTCTTTCTCTCCATCTCTTACTGCGATTCCTGCTGAATCATATCCTCGGTACTCCAGCTTAGAAAGACCATCCAACAGAATTGGTGCTGCCTGCATATCACCTGTAAATCCTACAATCCCACACATACTATAACTCCTTTCACTGCGTCTCTTGTATATGTACACTTCAAGACTCCCTCTTGAGCCCCGATACGAAATCCGGTATCTAAAAACGCTTTTTTGCGACCGGATTTCTCTTATTTGTCATTATATAGTCAATTCTACAATCCGTGTAAGTATACCATAGAAGCTGCGCTGGCGCAAGAGATGAAGCTGATTCAAATCTATCTTTGTAATTGAGACTCAATTGTAATTGAATTTGCTTTGCCAGAGTATCTATAATATGATGACTGTCGATGAGATCGAGACATTTTTATATTAACATCTCCTGCTCGATTTCCATCTTATTTTCCAATATACACTGTTTCAGTACTTCTAATTTACCGGCATTCAATGCTTCTAACTTTTTCTGCTTTTTGCTGCATAACTTAATTCCTTTTTCCTTTTCCAACGCTGCCTTATAAGAGGGAACGTCCATCTTCCATGGAATCAGATTTGGAAAAATATTCTTTTCATTATACAAAAAAATCTGTATTCCACCGTAATCCATATCTCCCCAATGATAACACTGGATTTCTTCCGGTGCTGTCTTCATTAACATTTGCAAAAAGCGAACTTCCTTTGGCGAAAAATAGCCATGACAAAAGATATATAAAACTTTTGGATCATATTCCATGCTTTCATAATTCGCTTTGTTCTCAATCACAATGATTTTTTCAACACTATTTCGTAAGTTTGGTACGGCATGCTCTAATGTCTGTGCATTAAGTACCGTTCCATAATAATTCAAGGAAGTGTCGATTTTCTTCTCTATCGCTGTGCCATTTCGATCTGTCATGCAATACTCCACGGCACCTTTCCATTCTAATGTCTGAGAATAACTTAATATTCCATGTACTGCCAGTATCTCATCATCTGACATGCCTTCTTCATATTGCGGAGAGTATTTCAAAGCTTCGATAACTGCACCTTGATAAATGCGTTCGAAAACTTTAGATGGCGTGATATCATTTTTCTTTTCAAATACTTTGGAGCTGAACACGCGCTTCCATTCCGGTTCTTTCAGATCAGCTAACGCTTTCAGGCACTTAAGAAATTCTTCATCCTCCGCTTTGGATAACTCTTTCGTATTCCCTTTATTCAACTGTTCCAGCACATGATTACAATAAGCGAACAGACAGCTTCCGGATACATCCTCCTGCAGTTTGCACACTCTTGTTATTGCCTGTAACTGGCGTTCTCTAGGATCAATGGCCCCAATTAAGTCACATAATCCAGGAATTACTTCTACCCGATAATCAATCTTCGTGATATCTGTATTCATTTCTCTCCAGTCAAAATGCAGATATTCTTCTCCGCCTAATGCTGGAATTCTTTCTAAAACTTTTGCCTGTCTGACCAGTTCATCTCTGCCACCCACCATTTTCAAAAGATCCCCATCCACCTTTGGGTGCTTCATTCCTAAGAGATTTCCTATGCGATAGTCCCTTGTATTTGTCTTATCGATTAGCCATTTTGCCAACGGCAGATTCTTTTCATTATATTCCATATTTTATTCTTCGCTTTTCATCATAACCTTACATTTCTTTTTATACACAACTCATTTTACTCCAACATTTCTGGCTACCAATTTTATTGTACCATTTTATCAACCGCTTCTTCTATTTCTATTGTCTTTTCAATATACAAAAAGAGACCGAATTTTTTCAATTTCTGCCTCTTTTCTCTTGCTCTACTCTTATTTTATTCCTGTACTCAATCCTTAATCTCTTTTAAAGATATCTCGTGTGTATACTTTTTCTTTTACATCGTCCAGACTACTATCATATCTGTTGGCGACAATTGCCTGGCTTTGTTTCTTAAATTCTTCCAGATCATTGACTACTTTGCTTCCGAAGAATGTTGTACCATTTTCCAGTGTTGGCTCGTAGATAATTACCGTTGCTCCTTTTGCTTTGATACGCTTCATAACTCCCTGAATAGATGACTGACGGAAGTTATCGGAATTAGATTTCATTGTAAGACGGTAAACGCCTACGACTACTTCTTTTTCTTTACTTGCATCGTAATCATCATTAGCCTCATAAGCACCTGTCATCTCTAACACATGTTCTGCAATGTAATCTTTTCTTGTTCGGTTAGATTCCACGATTGCAGTCATCATGTTCTGTGGGACATCCTCATAATTTGCCAAAAGCTGCTTTGTATCTTTCGGCAGACAGTAACCACCATAACCGAAAGACGGGTTGTTATAATGACTTCCGATTCGTGGATCCAGACATACACCATCAATAATCTGCTTCGTATCCAGCCCTTTCATCTCTGCATAAGTATCCAGCTCATTAAAGTAAGATACACGCAGTGCCAGATATGTATTGGCAAACAACTTCACGGCCTCTGCCTCAGTGAATCCCATGATCAGAGTATCAATGTCTTCTTTTATTGCACCTTCCTGTAATAATCCGGCAAATGTGTTCGCTGCTTTGACAAGTCTTGCATTCTCCACATCTGTTCCAACAATGATACGTGATGGATACAGATTATCATAGAGCGCCTTAGACTCTCTTAAGAACTCTGGGCTGAAAATAATATTATCGCAATGAAATTTTTCTCGAATACTTGCCGTATAACCTACTGGGATTGTAGATTTGATCACCATAATCGCATCCGGGTTATACTCAATAACTAATTTAATAACAGCTTCTACCGCTGATGTATCAAAGAAATTCTTTTTAGAATCGTAATTTGTCGGTGCTGCGATTACAACAAATTCTGCATCTTTATATGCTGATTTCGCATCTAATGTTGCTGTCAGATTTAAACCTTTCTCTGCCAGATATTTTTCAATATACTCATCTTGAATCGGTGACTTCTTCTGATTGATCAATTCCACCTTTTCCGGGATAATATCTACTGCCCATACCTCATTGTGCTGTGCCAATAATGTCGCAATTGATAATCCTACATATCCTGTTCCTACTACTGCAATCTTCATGACTTTTATTTCTCCTTTTACATACCTTTCATATTTTTCTCAGGTAATATGTACCTATGCCTGGTTCTTTATAATCTCCTGCACCGCATCATAGCTGGCGCGGTCTCCAATATCATGCCTCTTTCCGCTCATCGTCCATGCATAGACATCTGTCTGATGGCTGAGCCATGCTGCGAAACTTCCCGGTGCATCTGTACTGCAACCAGCTTTAATTGCCTCATCGATCCGTGCCACATCTTCTTCTCGATAACAATAAAATGGCGGCACTGCCAAATTCCCCTTCGGCACCTCTGGTTTTTCTTCATAAGAAATAATTTTGTCATCTGCATCTTTTACAATAATTGCCGTCTTCTGCTGCCGTTTCAAATCATTTTCCTCATGACACATCACACACGGTGCCTGCTTTTTCTGGCTAAACTGAATGAACTCACGGAATGAGAAATCCAAAAGATTATCTCCTGCAATTACAAGAAAACTCTCTCCACTTCTCCCTTTTATAGCCTCCAGCGCAACCTGGATATCCTTCACTGCCCCAAGTCTGTGCTCATTATCCGTAGAACCATCATCCACAAGAATTACCGGCTTTTTATAATTTAAAGTCTCTTTCCAACCTTCAAAATATCCAATAAATTTGTGATTACTTACAATCACATATCCCGTAATCTCTTCCTGCTCTTCTAAGTCATCTAAAAGCCAGTTCAAAATCGGCTTCTCATTCACCGGAAGCAACGGCTTCGGAAAATTCTCTGTCAACGGGTACAATCTCGTAGCATACCCAGCTGCTAAAACAATTGCTATCATAATAATACTCAACCTCTTTTTAAGAAAATCTTAAGAGGGTCTGACCCCCTATTTCCTATTTATAAAATTCCGCATACCACTGTGCAAATTTTCTTAAGCCTTCTCGCAGGCTAGTCTGTGGTTTAAATCCAAAGTCTTCTTCTAATGCTGTAGTATCTGCATATGTTACCGGCACATCTCCCGGCTGCATTGGTACTAATTTTTTGTGCGCGTCAAAATCATAATCTTCCGGAAGTACGCCTGCGCTGATCAGTTCCTGTTGTAAAATGTCTACGAATTCCAGTAAGTTTTCCGGATGACTGTTTCCAATATTGTAAACTGCATAAGGCGGAATCGGAAACCCATCCTCGCCATTTTTCTTCTCCGGAGCTGCCTGCATTACGCGCTTTACTCCCTCTACAATATCATCTACATATGTAAAATCGCGCTTGCAATTTCCATAGTTAAAGATCTGTATCGTATCTCCGGCGCGAAGTTTATTTGTAAATCCGAAATATGCCATATCCGGTCTTCCCGCCGGCCCGTAAACTGTAAAGAACCGAAGCCCTGTCGACGGAATATTATATAGCTTGCTATATGCATGTGCCATCAACTCATTGGATTTCTTTGTAGCCGCATATAAAGAAACCGGGTTGTCTACTTTGTCTTCTGTCGCATATGGCACCTTTTTGTTGCTTCCATATACAGAGGAGGATGAAGCATAAACCAAATGCTCCACTCCATTAGCTCCGTCATCATAAGAATGACGGCAAGCCTCCAAAATGTTATAAAATCCGATCAGATTGGACTCAATATATACATCTGGATTTGTAATTGAGTAGCGTACCCCTGCCTGAGCTGCAAGATTTACAACAACTGCCGGCTTATCCTCTGCAAATATCCGATCGATCAGCGCTTTGTCTGCAATAGATCCTTTGATAAATTTCCAAGTAGAACTTTCCTGCTTTCCTACCAGTTCTTCTATCTGGTTCAGATGATACTCTTTAATAGACACATCATAGTAATCATTCATATTGTCGATTCCTACAATATGTACCGGATGTACCTCCCGCAAAAGCTCCATAACAAGATTCGATCCAATAAATCCAGCAGCACCGGTTACTAAAATCACTTTATTCTCTAATGACACATTTTTTTCTTTCATGATATTACCTTTCCTATACATTATGTGCATTTTTTGTCACTGTTCCATTATAGTACATATATGATATTTTTTCTATATCAAGAAGTTTCTTTTCTCTTTTTCTTAACTGTTTGACAGATTCTGTCACATATAATAAGGCAGGTGATACAACTTCCTGCCTCGCTCAATATTCTATCCTTCGCTTCTTTAATTACGTATATATATATACTAAAGTCTCACTCCATCTGCACTCTCACATACATATGCAGAATATCTTCCTTCTAACTTTGGAAATGCTTTCAAATATTCTTCTGTGACTTTTGCTTTAATATCTTCTACCTTTTCCGAATCAACAAGAGCCATACAACACCCTTTGAATCCTGCCCCTGAGAAACGTCCACCATAAATGCCATCTGTATTCCACATGATTTCATATAATTTCTTCAGTTCATCACAGCCACATTCATAACTGTATATAGAAGACTTTCCACTTTCAAACACAAGCTGTCCATAACCTTCCAAATCACCTTCTCGCCACAACTCGGCTCCTTTTTCTGCCCGTGCAAATTCGCTGTAGTAATGTTCCGCACGTCTGCGCCATAGCTCTGGCAGATGATCCTTATAAGCCTCGAATACTTCATACGGCACATCACGTAATCTTGTATCTGCAAATGTTCCATAATCCATGCCAGCATATCCCATCAACGCATACGCTGCCGCCTTACATTCATCCTGACGCAGGTTATATTTTGAATTCTTCAGCGAACGCTCCAGACCAGAAAAGAAAATCGCAATCTTATACGGCTTCATACTCTGACTGGTCGGGATCAACTCATAGCTGTCATCCTTCGTATCTAGATACAGAAGATGATTCTTTTTAGAAAGCACTTCACAGCTCTGATCCAGCTTACCGCAAGACACTCCTACATACTGATTCTCCGCTGCCTTTGCAGTTAATATAAGTTCCATCGGCTCCTGATGAATATCATTCACCTTACATAATGCTGACAAAAAGCAGATAATAACTGACGCTGAGGAAGACAGTCCACCAATCGGAAGACTCCCTTCAATCACACCAGACACTCCTATCTTCAACCGATACTTTTCTCCTAACATCTTAGCTGCACCTCGAAGATGATCCGCCCAATCTCCCTGCTTCTCCTCCGGCACTGCATTTACAAAAAACTGTGCACGCTTCGGAAAATTCAAAGACTGTAATTCAATGATACCATTCTGCTTCGGATGGTAAGCCATATGTATTCCTTTATCAATCGCAAGACCATTGATCTTACCGTACTGGTGATCGATATGCGCTCCTAATGGGCTTATTCGATAAGGGCAAAATGCCACATCAAACGGTTCCTGATGGTATAATCCCTCATATACTTCTACACATTTCATTTTCATAATTATCCTACCTTTAATTTATCAAATCTTTGCATGGCGTAGAGTTTACACCATGCAATATGTACCTTAATATATATTTAATGGGGTCTGACCCCTTCAATGTGTATCCAATTTATCAATACTAATTCTAATTATTTATAAATATCCTCCAAAGTTAACAACATTACGTTTCGTTCATGTGCTACTGAAAGTAATTCCTCGGTAAATCCTCCCAGTGAAAAAATCACATAATAGTATTTTTCTCCCTTTGCAAAGACCGTAGCATACCGTTCTAATAATTCTAATTCATTCAAACCAATCTTCTCAGTTTTAAATTTACATGATCCAATCAAATACTTTGATATTTTCTGATTTGATTCCTGTACCGGAACACCTACAATATCTATCTGTATCTGCTTCTTCTCACGCGGATCAGTTCCCCACCACTGACCGGCATCAGCCAAATCAAATGGCAAGTCTTCTGCATAACGCATCAGATATTCCTTACACATTTTTTCAAATATAAGTCCCATATAATCATGCATTCTTGATCTGACTACTCGCTCATAACTCCTCGGAAATCTTCCAGATAAAATTGTTGAATAATTCTGAGGGACAAACCGATACCAGAATCTGAAAAAATTATCCTCTATTCCATAAATTGTTTTCTTCCCCGGCTTTTCTGTAATCGGTGTCTCCTTCCTTAATATACCAAGCTCAATCAAAACCTTAATGTACTTTGAACATTTACCACTTTCCAGACCTGTCTTTGTTGTGATTTCATTGAGCTTTGATGCACCTTCCGCAATAGCTGTAATAATAGAATTATATGTTCCTGGTTCTCTAAGTTCCTGCTTTAACAAATTTTCTGGTTCTTCAAACAGATATCCAGAACGATCAAATATACTGTCGATAATCGCCTCATCCAAAGAACCGTGAATCTCAAGTTTATTAATATAATGCGGAATACCGCCCGTTATACCATAAATCCATGCATTTTCCTCCCAAGACAATTCCGGATGAAAAACAGCGGTTTCCTTATATGTTAACGGTTCAATTTTGAACTGGGCCGTTCTTCTGCCATACAATGGACTTTCATATCCCAGTACCTGATTCTGCATAAAACTCATCGACGAGCCACATAATATAAGATACAATTTACTTTCCTGCCATTTATGATCAATTAAATGCTGCAGCCTTGATGAAATCGAAGAATCTGCTTTTGCCAGATATGGATATTCATCAATTACAAATATTAATCTTTCCTTCTCTCCAATTCTACCAATTTCTTCTAATGCTGCTTCAAAAGAACTATATAATGGGAAATTATCATCTTCTATATGATCACTCTGATAAATTGACTTAGATAATGCTTCCAGATTTTCCTGCGAAGTTGCATTTAATGCTGAAAAATAAATAGTTCTTTTATTCTTACAAAACTCATTAATCAAAGCAGTCTTCCCTACTCGTCTTCGACCATAGATTACAACACACTCAAATTTATCACCATCAAATCTTCGATTCATCTTGTGAAGTTCATCTTCTCTACAATAAAAAGCCATTCAACCACCTCTACTCATAAGTTACTAACTCATGTTTTACTTTTTAAAGTATACGGAGTTTAGCTAAATTAGTCAAGGGCAGATCAAAACTTCCAGAAATTTTACAACTAAATCCAACTTATATTCATTCATCCAACGAACGTTCGCTTTCCGCGTATGCATCATACACCCCCTCCAATCATTTACTTTTGGAGGTTAATCCGTTCAAGCCACCTGCAATGGTGGCTTTTGTCATAGTAATTACATACTTTTTCGTTTTCTATCATACTCTATCTTTTCATCCGCTGATAACAACTTTTTAAATTGCACAATCACCTTTCTTTCTACAGTCACTTTTACTACTTGCTTCTGCAATTCGTCACTTGAAGTATTATAATAAATCATATTTAACAACTTAGCAGCATTACCTTTCTCAATCTTTTTCTCATTTAACTTCTCATTCAATAAGTTCAAAATCTTCTCATTTTGTTCTGTTTCCTGATTGTCTGTTAAATAACCTTTTGCAATTGCATACCAAATTTTCTCATTTTTCAGTCCGTATTGCTCATACATGTCTAAAGCTTCTTCTAACTGTCCTGTTGTATAATCGTCTGAATCTTTTCCAATTGCTTCCAAAACTTCGTCTATCGTTCTTGTCGTATCTGTATTAAATAATAATTTTCTAATATTCTCAGGTGTATTATTAATATACAGTTTTAAGATAAGTTTTGAAAATCTTGTTATTGATAACTTATTGTAAAATTTCGCCATATCTTTGGATAATGCAGTAATTTCATCCTCAGCATTCATAATTTGATTACTGATAGTTTCCAGTCCAGGTTCTCCCAAAGTACCATATTTTCTATTTAATACTTTTACTGCT
>ENA-OROU01000521-OROU01000521.1-human-gut-metagenome-genome-assembly--contig:-NODE-521-length-41017-cov-6.418974_pt1 | contig 41017 bp, 37 predicted proteins | sample MGYA00242131_ERZ509054 | MGnify/ENA primary metagenome ERZ509054 (study PRJEB26280, sample SAMEA2338749) | human gut metagenome | biome: human gut; feature: human-associated habitat; material: faeces... | reverse complement strand
ATGCCCGCCCCGGTGCGCAATGCGCCCTCTGCGGCCAGCAGTGCAGCGCCCCGGTAGAATGCGCTGCCCGCCACGGCCAGCACACTGCCAAAGGTGCCCTTATGGCTGTCCCGCGGGCGGCGGGAGATATTCTGCCAGACAAATTCTTCGGTAATTTCAGCGGCCATTCTCAGCACCTCCGGCCATACAAGCGGAACAATTATTTTTTATCGCAACGAGAGCAGCCTGCGGGCTGCTCTCATTGCTTTTTCACGGGTGGGTCGTAACGGAAAATCGAAGCATCACGCTTCCCCCTGCACCAGGGCGCGAATCTGCTTTTCCACGTTCTGCACTTCTTCGTGGAACATGCGGGCGGAGACACGCAGGGCACCATGGCCCAGGATGATGATCTGCTCCATGCCGTCGGAGGTGGCCACCCGGACACGGCGGTTCCGGCCGATCTCATGGGTGACCCGCTCGATGAACATGTCCGCCGTTTCGGCCTCCTTGGTGTAGACCACATGGATATTGTGGTACTGCTCAATGCTGCCGGGGCTGCCCGGCACACGATAGGCATCGAATACAAGAATAAGATTGCACTTCTGGTAGCCCTGATAGTTGCACAGAATATCCATCAGCTTGTGGCGGGCCGCTTCCAGACTGTCCTTTGCAAGGGCGTTCAGCTCATCCCACGCAAAGATGATATTGTAGCCGTCCACCAGCAGATATTCGGGCAGGATTTCCCACTGCTGGGCATCAAAATCCGGGCGTTCCCGCTTTTGCACCGGGCGGAATGCCGCCAGCGGGTCCCGTTTGATGGGGCCATAGGTGCGCTCGAAGATTTTGAGCAGCTCGGCATCCTCTTCCAGTGTTGCGCGGTAAGCCGCTGTCCGGCGCTGGGGCACGGCCTGCGTCTCCTGCTCCGGGCTTTTGCTTTTTCCCCAGCCGCTGTCCACATGCATGTGGCTGCGCACCTGATCCCAAGGCACCACAAAGCCCGCGCCATGGGCACAGAACACCGAATCTGCCGGGTTGTCAAGGTCGTGCTCCGGCTCGTAGCCCACAGCTTCAATGATCTCCGCCGCATTGTGGCAGGGCCGGTAGCCGTCCAGCGTCAGGGTCAGGTGTCCCCGGCCCCGGGTATAGCCCACCACCTCCATGGGGTAGCTGCGCATGGTGGCCACCGGTGCAAAACCGGTGAGCACAGCAGCCTCTTCCCCGCTCTCTGGCGGGTCAAAGCTGCCCTCCATGCGCTGGATATCGGTCATGGCACGGCCAAGGTTCTCCACCGGCACTTCCAGCCGAAAGGCATACCATGGCTCCAGCAGCTGGCTTTTGGCCAGCATCAGGCCCTGCCGCACCGCGCGATAGGTGGCCTGCCGGAAATCTCCGCCCTCCGTGTGTTTAAGATGGGCGCGGCCCGCAATGAGGGTGATCTTCACGTCCGTCAGCGGCGCACCGGTCAGCACGCCAAGGTGCTGCTTTTCTTCCAGATGGGTCAGCACAAGGCGCTGCCAGTTCTTGTCCAGCACTTCTTCCCGGCAGTCGGCGGCAAACTGCATCCCGCTGCCGCGGGGCAGAGGCTCCAGCTTGACATGCACCTCTGCATAATGGCGCAGCGGCTCGTAGTGGCCCACGCCCTCCATAGGCTCCGTGATGGTCTCCTTGTACAGAATGCCGCCGGGGCCGAACTCCACGTTCAGGCCAAAGCGCTCTGCCAGCAAACTGCGCAGCACTTCCAGCTGCACCTCACCCATGAGCTGCACATGGATCTCGCCCAAAGTCTCGTTCCATACCACATGGAGCTGCGGCTCCTCTTCTTCCAGCCGGTGCAGCTTACCCAGTGCCGCGTGCACATCAGCCCCCTCCGGCAGCAGCACCTGATAGCTCAGCACCGGTTCCAGAACCGGCACATCGCTGTCGCGTTCCGCGCCAAGGCCCTCGCCCGGGCGCGCCTTGGTCAGGCCGGTGACGGCGCACACCTGCCCCGGGCCGATGGCTTCCGCCAGCGTATACTTTACGCCGGAGTACAGCCGCAGCTGGTTTGCCTTTTCCTCCCACGGCTCACCATCTGCTTCGCCGGAGAGCTGGGCCTTTACCTTCAGTTCGCCGCCAGTCACGCGCAGCCATGTCAGGCGCGTGCCCTGCTCATCCTGCGACACCTTGAACACCTTGGCACCAAAGGCATCCAGCGCGGGAGCCGGACGGGTATAGCGGTCAATCCCGTCCAGCAGAGCGTCCACACTTTCCAGTGCATCGTCTTCGGTACGCCGCAGCGCCGAACCGAACCAGCACGGGAACACATGCCGGCGTGCAACGGCCGGGATGAGGTCCGCATCGGTCAACTGCCCGGCATCCAGCATCCGATCCATCAGGTTTTCGTCACACAGGGCCAGTGCTTCGTCCCGGTCGGCCTGCGGCACATCAAAGGCCACAAAGCCCTCGCCCAGACGGTGGTTCAGCTGGGCGAGCAGCTCTTCCCTGCTCTTGCCGGGCAGATCCATCTTGTTCACGAACACAAAGGTGGGAACATGGTAGCGCCGCAGCAGCCGCCAGAGCGTCTCGGTGTGGCTCTGCACACCGTCGGTGCCGCTTACCACCAGCACAGCATAGTCCAGCACCTGCAGGGTGCGCTCTGTCTCGGTAGAAAAATCCACATGGCCGGGGGTATCCAGCAATGTGATATCCGTATTGCCCGCCGTCAACAGGGCCTGCTTGGAAAAGATGGTGATGCCGCGCGCTTTTTCAAGCGTGTCGGTATCCAGAAAGGCATCCTTGTGATCCACGCGGCCCAGCTTGCGGATCGCGCCGGAGCGGTAGAGCATGGCTTCCGAAAGGGTGGTCTTGCCGGAGTCCACATGGGCAAGGATGCCCAGAACGATTTGTTTATGCGTTGTTTCCATCCGCTTCTCCTACAATCAAAAATTCATTTTTATTGTAGCACGGATGGGGAAAAAAGAAAAGTTTTTGATTTAGAATGGGGTCGAAGCCCAAAAACGCAATTTATCTTATCGGCTTTTCGCGTGAAAAAACAGCTCTGGAAAATCCGCAGATTTTCCAGAGCTGTAAATATAAGAATAACAATTCCGCTATTCATAGCCAAAGCGAACGCGTCGGCCATTTTAACGGTCAATTACTCCACAATGATGCTCTTGCCGGTCATTTCAGCAGGCACGGGCAGACCGATATACGGCAGCATGGTGGGAGCGATATCTGCCAGGCAGCCGCCCTCGCGCAGCTTCACATCGCCGCAGCCAACAGCCACAAAGGGCACCACGTTGGTGGTGTGTGCGGTGAAGGGGGTGCCGTCCGGGTTCATCATCTTCTCGGCGTTGCCGTGGTCGGCGGTGATGAAGGCGCAACCGCCGGCCTTCAGCACAGCGGACACCACCTGATCCACAGCGGTATCCACAGCCTCAACGGCCTTGACCGCAGCATCGAACACGCCGGTGTGGCCGACCATATCGCAGTTTGCGAAGTTCAGGATCACCACATCGTACTTGCCGCTCTCGATGCGCTTGACGCACTCGGCAGCAACCTCGGGGGCGCTCATCTCGGGCTTCAGGTCATAGGTGGCGACCTTCGGGCTGGGGATCACGCAGCGGTCCTCGCCCTCGTAGGGAGCCTCCACGCCGCCGTTGAAGAAGAAGGTGACATGAGCGTACTTCTCGGTCTCGGCAATGCGCAGCTGAGTCTTGCCATTCTCGGACAGGTACTGGCCCAGAACGTTCTTCAGCTCCACAGGCGGATAGGCGACCTCACAGTTGGGCATGGTGGCATCATATTCGGCCATGCAGACATAGTTCACCTGCTTGCGGCCGCCGCGGCGCTCAAAGCCGGTGAACGCATCGTCGCAGAAGATGCGGGTCATCTGGCGGGCACGGTCGGGGCGGAAGTTCATGAAGATGACGGTGTCGCCATCCTGCACGCGGCCACCCTCACAGGTGACGCAGGGCAGAACGAACTCGTCGGTCTTGTCTGCTGCATAGGATGCCTCGATGGCCTCGGCAGCGTTGGCGGCATGATTGCCCTCGCCGTAGACAAAGGCAGCATATGCCTTCTCTTCACGATCCCAGTTGTTATCGCGATCCATGGCGTAGTAACGGCCGGAGACGCTGGCGATCTTGCCGATGCCCAGCTCGTCCAGCTTGGCCTGCAGGTCGGCCAGGAAGCCCTTGCCGGAGTGCGGGTCGGTATCGCGGCCATCGGTGATGCAGTGCAGGTAAACGTTCTTTGCGCCCAGATGTTTTGCCATTTCCAGCACGCCGAACCAGTGGTCTGCGTGGCTGTGCACACCGCCGGTGCCCACCAGACCCATCAGATGGATGGCCTTGCCGGCATCGATGGCAGCCTTCATGTTCTTAACCAGAACCGGGTTCTGGAGCATCTCGCCGTCCTTGATGGACTTGGTAATGAGGGTGAGCTGCTGGTACACGATGCGGCCAGCGCCCATGTTGGTGTGGCCAACCTCAGAGTTGCCCATCTGGCCCTCGGGCAGACCGACGGCCATGCCGGAAGCGTTGATGGTGGTCATGGGATATTTTGCCATCAGAGCATCGAGGTGGGGTTTCTTTGCAGCGACCACGGCGTTGCCGAAGGTCTCCTCCGGCACCCAGCCGAAGCCATCCATGATGCACAGAAGAACAGGTTTCTTTGCCATAAAATTGAATCTCCTTTGAATTTAACAAATCAGCGCCCGGCACAGCGCTGAAAATGCGGCGCAGCCGGGCGCTGAAACAGCTGATTTAAACCGTCGATCAGCCCTTGGTGGCTGCGTTGACGATCACTGCAAAGTCGGGAGCCTTCAGGGATGCGCCGCCGATCAGGCCGCCGTCCACATCCTTTTTGCTCAGCAGCTCCTCGCAGTTCTTGGCGTTCATACTGCCACCGTACTGGACAGTGGTAGCCTCGGCAACTGCCTCGCCGTACACCTCGCCGATCACCTTGCGGATCTGGCCGCAGACTTCCTCAGCCTGATCGGCGGTAGCGGTCTTGCCGGTGCCGATGGCCCAGATGGGCTCGTAAGCGATCACGACATTTGCCATCTGCTCAGCGGTCACATCACGCAGAGCGATCTTGGTCTGCATACGCACCAGCTCTTCGGTCACGCCCTCTTCGCGCTGCTGCAGGCTCTCGCCCACGCAGATGATGACCTTCAGGCCGGCGTTCAGAGCAGCCAGAGCGCGCTTGTTCACGGTCTGGTCGGTCTCGGCGAAGTACTGGCGGCGCTCAGAGTGGCCCACAATGACGTACTCCACTCCCAGATCTACCAGCATGTCAGCGCTGATCTCGCCGGTGAAAGCGCCGGACTTCTCAAAGTGAACATTCTCAGCACCCACATGGATGTTGGTGCCCTTGGTCTTTTCCACAGCGGTGACCAGATCGGTATACGGGGTGCAGATAACCACCTCGCAGCCTGCGTCCTGCACGGCGGGGACCAGCTCATCCACCAGAACAGCAGCCTCGGAGGCAGTCTTGTTCATCTTCCAGTTGCCTGCAATGATAGCCTTACGCTTTGCCTTATCCATGATACTCTATCTCCTTTATTTACCTTCTATCGTGCAGAAAGCTCTGCACAAACAAAAAGATGCGGCGGCGCTAAAGCCGCCGCACCCATTATGATGCCGGGATCAGATTATGCGTTCTGAATGACTGCGATGCCGGGCAGCTCCTTGCCCTCCAGATACTCCAGAGAAGCGCCGCCGCCGGTGGAGATGTGGGTCATCTTGTCGCCCAGACCCATCTGCTGCACAGCTGCTGCGCTGTCGCCGCCGCCGATGACGGTGGTAGCGTCGCTCTCAGCCATAGCCTTGGCAACGGCCAGAGTGCCGGCTGCCAGAGTGGGGTTCTCGAACACGCCCATGGGTCCGTTCCAGACAACGGTCTTGGAAGCCTTGACGGCGTCAGCAAACAGCTTCATGGTCTCAGGGCCGATGTCGCAGCCTTCCATGTCTGCAGGAATAGCGGTGACAGGCACCACGGTCACGTCCACAGGAGCGTCGATGGGATCGGGGAAGTCCTTGATGCAGACAGCATCGACGGGCAGCAGCAGCTTGACGCCCTTCTCCTGAGCCTTGGTCATCATCTCCTTGCAGTAGTCCAGCTTGGAGTCATCGCACAGGCTCTTGCCCACTTCGTAGCCCTGAGCCTTGACGAAGGTGTAAGCCATGCCGCCGCCGATGATCAGGGTATCGACCTTCTCCAGCAGGTTGGAGATGACGTTCAGCTTGTCAGCGACCTTTGCGCCGCCCAGAATGGCGGTGAAGGGACGGACGGGATCGTTCACGGCATTGCCGAGGTACTTGATCTCCTTCTCCATCAGGTAGCCGACAGCGGTGTCCTTGATGTAGTCGGTGACGCCTGCGGTGGAGCAGTGTGCACGGTGGCAGCTGCCGAAAGCGTCATCCACATAAGCGTCAGCCAGAGAAGCCAGCTCCTGGCTGAACTCGGGCATGTTCTTGGTCTCTTCCTTGCGGAAACGGGTGTTCTGCAACAGAACGACGTCGCCGTTGTTCATGGCAGCCACAGCAGCCTTTGCGTTGTCGCCCACGACGGTGTCGTCGTCCGCAAACACAACGGTCTTGCCCAGCTTTGCGCTCAGAGCCACAGCAACGGGTGCCAGGCTAAACTTTGCCTCGGGGCCGTTCTTGGGCTTGCCCAGGTGGCTGCACAGGATGACCTTAGCGCCATCGTTGACCAGCTTCTGGATGGTGGGCAGAGCCGCATTGATGCGGTTCTCGTTGGTGATGACACCGTCCTTCATCGGGACGTTGAAATCACAGCGGACAAGCACCTTCTTGCCGCAGTAGTTCTGATCGTCGATCGTCTTCTTACCTAAACCCATGGTAATAAACTCCTCTCAAGCTTTGATTTCTGAACTAGAGTTTCGCTCGCTTTTCAGGGGGCATTCCTGCCCCGCCTGTTACTATTATAAACAAAAACTGTGCACAATGCAAGGATGCATGATAGATAATTTTTTAACAAACATTTCCTGTGGTTGTTCCAAAATGTGTCTATTTTGACCGAACCGGGCACAAACCACGATGCATCCCTGTTTTTGCGGGCGTCATCTCTCTCCTGCCGTACCATTTTTACTGGCAGGAACAGACGCTTCCCCTGCTGTATACGTCCCGATCAAAATACACCCGGACAAACAAAAGCACCCTTTTCTCCACGGAATGCAGAGAAAAGGGTGCAAGTCAACGCATTCGCATGGCCATGCCAGAACCGGCACAGCCCGGTACGTTCACCTCAGGCACTTTCCAGTGAGAAGCTACGATCAGCAGTTCTCAGCGAAGTACTTGATGGTACGGACCATCTGAGAGGTGTAGGAGTTCTCGTTGTCGTACCAAGACACGACCTGAACCTGGTAGGTGTCGTCGTAGCTACGCTAGTTTTTCGCGCACTTTTTGTAGTCGTTCATAATTTTGAAACAACAGTTACAGTACCACAGCGCACAGTTGTCGTACCAAACCCGGCTTGTTCATACTACCATTATACCACGTTTCAGCGTTATTTTCAAGTTTTTCTTATTTCTTTTTCGGGTGGTATATTTATGCGAGCGATAGCGCATATTCTCATTCATTATCCTTCGGAGAGCCCGGGGCCCGGGGGCCTCCGCCGGGGCGTCTGCCCTGCCCAGGTACTCTCCTCAGTCCGTGATCTTGCGGCTTTGAGGGGTGATATCGGGGTGGATTTTATGGAGGTGAGCAAATACCAGATGGCTGTGTAGTAGGTTGTTTGTGGTCCTTGCAGCTTTTTCCCGGCGGTTTTTGGATTGAAATTTCACCGGACGTGTTTTTGATGGATGCAGTGGGAGAAGGGAGAGATTTGTTTAGTGTAGAGCACAGAAGATATTTCCTATATCCTCACCCAAAAGGTGTCCCTTATCCGTCCATGCCCTGGAATCTGCATGGCAGAAGCATCGTTGCCCACAAGACCGGAACAAGCCAAACAATCAATTTGATGTTGAGCACCATCTATCTTGTGATAAAGTCCGTAAAACAGAAAGTCGCCGGGAGTTGCACCTCTGCAGCGACCAAATCTTCAATTCACTTTTTGTTATATTTCCACTCCAAAAATTCACACCAGGAAATCTCCGAATGTATACACCTTCTTGTGTTTTTTAGTCCAAGCTAGTTATAATTCCTGTTTGGTGTTTCTTGTAATTTTTGAAAACAGTACGTTGATAAGTTCTGTAAGTAATTCGGTTATCAAAAGCTCGCACTCTTCCCCAGTTAAAAAAGCTCTTTTCGGGTTTGTTTCCTTGGTTTGAACGTTGGAGAAAATCGCATAAGAGTTTTTTCACCTTGTCGGATGGGCTCATTGAATTCGGCGATTTTGGTGCTCTCGGCGTTATATCTTCCACAAATTGGGTGATTTTTTTCTTTAATGACTTTGATAAAAAAGGGCAGTTATGAAAAATAAGAACATACCAAAATTCCTCATACATCATTGCCTCCTTTTTTGAAATCCTGTCAATTTTATCGTCAATCACCAATTCCACTTCTTCAAGTAATTTTTTAAAGAAATTTTCGTGATATCTCGAGTAACACAATATAACTCCCCACAATATTGGATTGTCTAATTTTCGAATTTTCTCGATGACATCTTCCTCCACACTAGTCGGCAGCGTCAAGCCATACTCCAAAAGCACTGGAAACCAATCACAGAGATCAAAGAGGTTACCCTTTTCAAAAATAAATGCATATCTCCAAAGACATCTTCTCAGTTTTTCCCTGACGATTTCATTGGTTTTAAAGTCAAGCTCATCATTGATATATGATAGAATTGATATCACTTTTCGCGTCGATTCAAACGAGGGACAATATGCGTAGATATACATGGTTAGATCGATTAGAAGCATGGCTTTTCCGCAATGATTTGGGTGAAAGAGTTTATATCCATTCTTTTTCTTTCCGATATTGTTTAGCATTGTTGAGAGCAAGAACGAAACAATTGTGTGTCTATCTTCTGAATGCTTCTTCATTAAAACGGCTATTTCATCTTTAATTCTGTCAATCGGGATAAAATTGTCTTTAACCAGAATCTGTTTCTCCTTTGGAAGATCATAGAAGTCCTTTAGTTTTCCTTGATAGAAAAAATCGCCAATAGCGTCCGCCATCAACCTCGTACTTTCTAGCCAGTCCTTCGGCAAACAGGGTGTAGCTTCTTTTTTAAATTTCAAATCATTTAATCTTAGCAAATATCGTCCTGCATGCAAACGATACTGCTCAACAATACGCTCGATTACTACGTCGTTTGTTGCAAAAACGAAAACATCATCAACATATCGATATATTTTATAATCCGCTCCGCAAACAACATCTTGAATTTCTAACGACCTTTCAACCTCACAATCAATCCATTGCAATAGTATTTCCGCCATCATTCGAGAGAACTCAGGCCCCACCACAATCCCATTCGAAAATCGGCCATTAATATTCTGCATAATTCGATCGATTTCCACGAACAAATTAGAGTTTTTGGCGTTTTTTGCGTCAACTGTATTCTGCTCTATACACCATGCAAAAGCATGGGTATAAATACTATCAAAGCAAGCCTTATAGTCCACTTTCGCATATACAGGAAATTTAAAATTGTTTACTCGCCAAATATGCGAACCCGTAAAGCTATTAATTGATTTATACGGGCCAATCTTAAAGAAGTTTCCACTTTGCTGAATTGTCGAACGATCTGTAAAACAGGCTCTATCTTGAAAGTAGAGTGTTTCTTTTTTTGAACGGGATTGGTATACCAGATCTGAGTTTTTTTGATGGTATCGAATAGAAAACTCATGGTGCTGTTCAAAATAGTCTAAGATTTCTTTTTGATAACAGTCAATAAAGAAAAACAAATTCAATGCTGAACACGGCTGAATAATGCTCATTTCCCTTGTTGAAGCAGAGCCCTTAAGAATCCTATATTTTAGTGGTCTTGTTCCCCAACCGTTCTCAAATAACAACCCTCCAGCGGCCTTCATTCTATAGAATTCCTTCAGCAAGCTGTTAATTACTTTCTGCTGAGAACTTTCTGTTAAAAAATCATAAAAGTTTGTAAAAGAAAATAACTCCGAAACCTCCACCGGCAACAAATCTGTAAGGATAAAATCCAGCTTATTTCTTTCTAATCCCTTCCACCCCATTGACTTTTCCTCCCTAATAGTATATGCTTAATGGGCAAACACATGTTTTGCAGTGTTTACATATGTGTAGACACACACATCATCGGCACGGTAAACGGTTTTAGCCAATATCGTGTTTAGAACATAGCTACGGCAAATGTTCCGAGACGGTAAGGGAAACCTTGCCGTTTTGTTTTCTAAAAACCCACTTTCATTCTGATAAGATATTCCTTTACCAGCTCATTATAGGATTTCCGAATACCATTTGAATCAATCGGGCGAATATGTACTTTTTGACAGAGCTTTTGAAAAGCATCATAATCATAACCTATTCCCTCCACAAATAGAAGCGTCCGATTGCTTTTCATATTTTTATACAAATCATATCCGCTAGCCGCATTTCTTTTTTCACGATCACTTGTAGTATACATTGTCAAAAAATACGGAATGGGAGTTCTTTGGCTCTGAAACTCCCTTATAACCATATTCTTCAAAAAATCCGCCGTATTTTTTTCAAGTGTCTTATTATCCTCGAAATAGCGAAGTTCTGAATAATTCGAAATAAAGCCCTTCACTTTCCAGACATTTCCACTTGAATATTTTGATACATACACTACACGAGATGTAAAAGCTCTAAGTCTCTGTCGGAGCAATTCCACGTCATGATAATCCGGACTAGCTGGATCATTATATAACTTGATCAGTTTACCTACTCGACGACAGTATTTTTTTCGCTTTTCCTCTGTAATCCCATACGTCAATTCCACTTTACGCTTTTCCATATCTTGTATGAAAAAATCAAATTCGTACCCCAGGTAATTTATTTTCATATGCTTTTGCGATAGATCTTTTTCAGAGACACAGCAAAACTTTTTCATATTAAAAGAAGTTTTACACGGCTTTCCATATTTGATCTGCGTATCATGGAATATTTCCTGCAGCACTTGCTCCAATATCGATTGAATTTTTTGGCTTTCCCAATTTCGATTTAGAACCAATATGCTATCGTCGATATATCTCTCATAATAGATCATCCCTGATTGAGAAAATCTCTGGTGAACCGCACAATCAAATGCAGAAGCCGCTATTTCTGCCATCGCATTTGAAGTACTCAGTCCTGCGTATGTGTACTGTGTTTCTTCCACGAATTTTTTTATCAAATCTGCATCTTTTCGGAAAGACAAACAATTCTTCAGAAATTTCTCGTAGACATAAGTTGCCGAGAGTGAGTTGAAATAGTTTTTAAAATCAAATTTCACGATCGTAAATGCAGACATTTGGACAACCGCTGGAAGTGTATTAAACAGTGTCTTAACCATTTTATTACGATTCGGATAGCGAACACGAAACACTTTATCCAGAAGTTGTTTCAGGCATTGGCAAATTATATTCTCCGGTGCCAACATATCAGAATACCGATAGACGTGGCGAGTATGTCCATCCTGCGTAAGAACCAATGATTCTACCCTTGAGAAATCCAAACCACCAGTTTTTAATGCTTCTTTCGCTCGATTCACAGCATCGTCCAGTTCCTCTTGTGTAAGTCCTATTTGGTAATTAGAGGATATAATTTTCCTAGCTGCATACTCTATTTCATTTTCAATTTGCATAGATAAACCATCCTTCGATGTTGTCGATTTTTTTCCCTTAAATTTATAAAGCACCCGCCGTCGTTTTTCTCGTTTCAGTATATCACAAGCCAACAAACAAGTCATCCGTATAAACATTTTTCTCATAGCCGATTTCTCTTGACGACCAGTTGGAGCCATGATCTCTGCCACTACTATGCCTGAAACACTACCTCATTGTGGGATTCAAATCTCGAGATTTGGTGTAGCGCAAGCAAGTTAAACTAAAGACCAGCTAAAAGTACCCCACTGTGAACTACTATTTCTGCGATGTCTGCCATTACTGCTTTGAGGCAGAGTCGCTGCCCGACCGTTGCCCGGACTGCGGCAAAACGGACTACCAGAACAGACCTGCCATCCGCCCGGCAACCGAAAGAGAAGTACAGGATCTTCTGCGAGCTAGGGATGAGGAATGGGAATAAGCCAACTGACTGCCTTCTGTGGTATCCACGGAGGGCAGTTTTATTTCTGTCACAAACTATACTCACGTGCCCTTATCACTTCGTCATCTTCTCCTTGACCTTTTTGGGCACGTCAATTAACCCAAAACGGTAGAACATCCCATAGATGTAAGACACGCCTCGGATATCTCCCAGCGCCTTGGGTTTGTCCACTACCTCTCCGATTTTAGCGATATTGTGATATGCCAGCATCATGGAACTCCAAGCAAGGCTTTTGCTGCCCTCTCTGCGGTCGATCCACAGCTCCTTGGTGAACTCATCTCCCCTGCCCTTCTTCAGCTTATAAGTAAAGGGCAAGCCAGACAGGGTCTTGAACTTGTAACCCCGAAAAGCCACCACGCACTTCCAGAGGTTCACTTCACATGGATTCATCTTCAGCGTAACCACAGCTCGGTAGTGTCGCTGTCTCTCTGCCCCCGCACTGATATTCTCTGCTTCAGCAGTTTCCGGGTAGTACACGCCTTTCTCATACGGCAGATAAGAGGTCACGGAAGGGCGGGACAACTGCAAAGCGGACATGGTTGAGGTGACAGCAGTGGAGTAGTCCTGTGTTTCTCTGAAGGAATGATAGGTCTGCCGGACGAGCTTTGCGGTATCCGACTCGTAGACTCCGGCGGTGATAAGTAACTTCCGAACCTTGATGGGGTTGAGGGACAGTGCATCCGCGATGGCTTGCAGGGTCATTTCATCCTTATAGAGTATTACTGCAGCGTCCATCTGCTCTTTCAGATTCTTCCCGGCATCGTACTCCGGCTTCCGCTTTTTCCGACCGCCGCCTGGATTTCTGGTCTTATATGGTATTTTCTCGCCCATGATTATTCATGCAGTTCCAGCGGCAGGCCATCCGGGTCGTGGAAGAAGGTCATCTTTTTGCCAGTATAACCATCCACACGGATTGGCTCACATTCAATTCCTACCTCCGTCAGCTCTTTCACCGTCTGCTCCACGCTATCAACGCAGAACGCAAGGTGACGCAGGCCACAGGCCTCCGGGCGGTTCACACGCTTCGGCGGGTTTTCCTCAGCGAAAATCTCCAGCTCCGTGTGTTCATTGACACGAAGATCCAGCTTCCAATCCTTACGCTCTAGGCGGTAGTTCTCTCTTATGACAGAGAATCCCAGTTTGTTTACATAGAAATTCTTTGCGGCTTCGTAGTCAGATACTATAATCGCAATATGATGAATTTTTGATAATTTCATTTTTCTCACACTTCCTTTTTAATTCCGTCACAATCTATATGTAACGCTCAGAAATACGCCGTGTGAACTTCTGGTGTTCGGTCCACACGGCATATTACTTTTATTTCAGCTTTTCAAGAATCTCATCTGCCGTCATACCGGATGCCAGCAGCTTTTTCAGCACAGCTTCGGCCTCGACCTTCTTAGCAGCTTCGGCAGCCTTTGCTTCTGCGGCGGCCTTCTTAGCCTCCAGCTTTGCAATTTCTTTTTCGGTCTGCTTGATCTCTGCCTTCTGCGGTTTTAGACTTTCACGCAGAGACTTAATGTCGGTCTTCAGCTCTTCAATGTGGGCGACAGTCTTGGAGAGACCTTCTTCGAGCATTGCCTTGTCTTTCTGCAACTTTGCGATCTGAGCATCAAAGTCGGTAGCTGCGGTAACACGGTTCTTGCTGCCTTTGGTTCTGGGCATAGGATGATACCTCCGATAAGATTATGTAAGATTTGATGTTAGTATAGCACTGTGGGAAGTGGATGGCAATATGATGAGTTGTCCTTAGAAATATACTTTTCGCACTGCTCCAAATACAAGTACCCCTATAATTAAGATCAGGGCAATATTCGCTATCAAAAGATAATAGAAGAAAGCATCTCTCTTGGAGCTTTCATCCATTTCTGATTTTTCCACCGTAAATTTTCCAGCATATCTATGGTCGTAAATATCAGGTGACACTGCATCCATATTCACTATAAAATAATCACCATACTCATTTTTTAGTTTCATAGCAATGTGTTTTCCTGCTATTTCCCGAATTAGTTTAACAGCATCGTACAAGTCCTTTAGCCCACCAACAAGCTCTAAGAAACTAAGAACAACAGTAAAAACAACTTCTATACTACCTTCGTATACTGCTTGAACTTGAACATCTGATACTTCTAAATTCGTATATTTAGATAGTTCTTCCTTTAATTCTGCGTTAATGGCTGTTTTAATTGTTTCAACAATATCACTATAGTATACATTTCGTTCACTCTTAAGATAATAATGCTCCCCTGGTTTTAGCGGTCTACGTTGCCTATTCAAGTCCTCTTTGTCCTTGAAATCTATGTGCGCTGAATATACAGCCTTGAAGTACTTCTTTTTCCTCATATTCTTCCCTCTATGCAAGACCACTCACAGCATAATAGGCTTAGGCCAGCAGAGCTGTTGCCAAAAGATTAGTGCCCACAGCCTGCAAAATAAACAGGACATCGGCGGTGACTGCGGCAGAAACTTTTATCATTTTAGCTTTCATAGACTTTTCCTCCTTGTATTTAACGGCGACACTTGTTAGGTATCTCTGAAAGGGGCAAGACAGTACACAGACTATGAACACTAAAACTATGGCAAACAAGCTCAGCGACCCCAGCTCGACTGGCCTAAACCTATTATTCTCTGCATCTTAGCCACAGTATCCATACTGTGTTGCCTGCCGCCCACCACGTAGAGGTGTGCAAAGTTTCGAGCGACAAAGCTGTGAGCATCCATAACGAATGACTCTCACAGCTCAAATATATACTATATAGAATCTGTTTTCAAGGATGACGGGAAAAAATAGATATGTATACTTCAATATGTCCTATTTTTCACGCTCATTTTTCTGCTCAGCCACGTCCATGCCACCAGCACACCGATCCATCCACCCATTGTATTGCCGAACACATCATCGAACTCTGCGATGCCAAGTCCCGTAATATACTGGGTCGCTTCGATTGCCACAGACATCACAATCGGAACAATCAACACCCACTTCTTCTGAAACCATCTATACAGCCCCGTTCCAAGCGGAATGAACAGCCAGATGTTATTGATGACCCCAACTCTCACAGATTGCTCTTTCAAGAACTTCCCTGCATAGGAAAAGAGGACAAAGTTCATTCTTGCATCCCCTGACTCACGAAACATCAGTGTTTCATAAAGGATGAAGGCCACATAAACAATCGTCAGTACCACGCTTAAACTCTTCGGAAGAACAATCATCAGCAAGCAGACCACGCAGCCAAAAACAACTACCATGCATGGGAAACCATTCAGAAGGTTGTCCACACACAGCATAACATTGCCGTTTCTGTCAAGCAGAAGGCTCACCTTACCACTGCGTTTGATGCCGTATTGTCCTTTAGACAATGCCTTTGGGTTGCCCTCCGCATCAAAATACATATCCGTATCTGCTGTGCCATCTCTGTGATAGGTACGTTTGAGGATGGTATAGCCTGCATTGGTAGGGGCGGGGTTGCTGTCTGCGTCAAGATAGGTGATCTGGTCGATGTATCCTTGCTCGTTGCGCTGATATAGCTCGCCATACTGACCAAGCGAAGACCTCGCCGGGTTCCCTTCTGTGTCAAAATACTGCTCACCGACAACGGTTCCATTTTCATCACGCTGATATGTCTTAATCGCATATCCAGATGATATACACACTGCATGACCATCTTCATCGAGAAAGGTCAAACTAGTGCTCTGTCCTTCAGCATTATACTCACAATGAATCCCGTAATATCCACCGGAACACTGTACCTGCTGTCCATTCAAATCGTAGTAGAAATCATCGGAAGCCCTGCCACCAACCTGCGTTCTGACAATAGTAGAATATCCGTCACTGCGTATTATCGGATTACCTTCGGAATCAAGATATATTATCACAGTACCGGTTTCATCGTATTCATACGATAATCCGTAATAATCGCCATATCTTGCCACAGGGTCTCCGCTTGCATCAAGATAACGTTCCTCTACAACTCGGCCGTTATCATCCCGCATTCTACACACGGTCGCATAGCCCATATCAATAGCTTCTGTGATTACTCCATCAGGATTTACATAGCTTGTGCTGGTCACGCTTCCATCTACGGTTTCTCGGATACTCAACTCTGAGGCAGTGTATCCTGCATCATGGTCAACATCCGCATCAAGCAACAACCCTAAGATAGAAAGAAGAACCACAGATGCAATCAGCAGGATTCCGCATCCTCGTTTCAGGTTTGCACTCAAACTCCGTAACCTCTGCTCTTAATGGTCTCCACAACCTGAGACACATACTTCTGGCAGGTATCGTGGTCGGGAGCCTCTACCATCACACGCACGACAGGCTCCGTGCCAGACTCACGGACAAGGATACGGCCAGTGTCACCCAGTGCCTCGGCTACGGCCTTGACTGCTGCCTGCACTGCTTCATCATCCTGTGCAGCCTTTTTGTCGGTCACACGGACATTTTCCAGAACCTGCGGGTAAATCTTCAGGGGCTCAGCCAGCTTGCTCATGGGCAGCTTTTTGGCCAGCATTACTTCCATCATCTTCAGACTGGTCAGGATACCATCACCCGTGCTGGCGTACTTGCTGAAGATGATATGACCGCTCTGCTCACCGCCAATGCGACAACCGTTTTTCGCCATGTACTCATAGACGTACTTGTCACCCACTGCGGTCTTGGCATAGCCAATACCCTTCTCATCGAAAGCCTTATACAGGCCAAAGTTAGACATGACCGTAGTTACGACGGTATTGGTCAGCAGCTTGCCACGCTCCTTCATGTAGCAGCCGTAGATGTACAGGATATGGTCGCCAGTGATAACATTACCCTTTTCATCCACACACAGGCAACGATCAGCATCGCCGTCATAGGCAAAACCAATATCCAGACCTTTTTCAACCACGAACTTCTGTAGGCTCTCAATGTGGGTAGAGCCCGCATTGTTGTTGATGTTCAGACCGTTGGGCTGTGCATTAATGACGTAGGTGTCAGCACCCAGCGCATCGAACACAGACTTAGCAATGTTCCAGGAACTTCCGTTGGCACAATCCAAACCGACCTTGACACCCTTGAAAGAGTAGATTCCGAGGCTGATCAGATAGCCCATGTAGCGATTGCGGCCGGACACATAGTCCACCGTGCAACCAATGTGTTCCCGGTGAGCGAAAGGCAGTTCCGGCCAGTCCTTATCGAACACATGGAGTTTGCCGTCGATGTAATCCTCCACCAGCAGCAAAATCTCCTCGGGCATCTTCTCGCCGTAGCAGTCAATCAGCTTGATGCCGTTATCGTAGTAAGGATTATGGCTGGCCGAGATCATGATGCCGCAGTCGAAATCGTCCACACGGGCGATGTAAGCCACAGACGGCGTAGTGGTGACGTGGAGCAGATAAGCGTCCGCGCCGGAAGCGGTCAGACCAGCCACCAGGCTGTACTCGAACATATAAGAACTGCGGCGGGTATCCTTGCCGATGACAATACGGGCAGGGTTCGTATCGCCGTTGCGTTCCCGCAGCATATTGTAGTACCAGCCCAGGAAACGACCTACTTTGTAAGCGTGGTCAGCAGTCAGAGTGATTCCAGCTTCCCCGCGGAAGCCGTCAGTACCAAAGTATTTTCCCATTATGTAATTGTATCCTCATCCAAAGAGTGAATATGCGAATATGTATATGCTTTAGCCGAGGGTATCCCTCGTTGTCTGCTGCTCACCACGGAGAGGTAGCATACTTGAGCAGCACAGCCATGTGGATTAACACATGGCCGATAAATCCTCGAAAACGCAGAGTTGTTTATCACGGAAGATTTTTTTCTATGAACTCAGAAACTATCTTTTCGTATTTCTCTGGATTTGTTCTATAGCATTCCTTATGTGTTGCACCAGAAACTATATATAAGTCTTTTTCGCCTTGACAACTGTCATAAATCTTATATGCCATCGACAGAGGTGCTCGATTATCTTTATCACCATGAATAATTAGAATTGGCACATTTGTCTTTGATACCGCTACGCTTGCATCTGCGTCTTTCAAGTCAAAATGGCCCCAGATTTTTGTTCCCACATTTACCATCTGAGTAAATATATCACTTAACAATTCATAACGCAGTTTATTCTTGCTCCCTACCTTTATCATTTCTAAAGGCGTTGTAAAGCCCGCATCATCAATGATTCCACAAACAGACTTTGGTAAATTCAAGTCACTACTCATCAATACGGCAGCCCCGCCCATAGAAAATCCCATAAGATATATAGGCACCTGTTCTCCAAATTCAGAAGCCACCCAATTTGCCCAGTCACAACAGTCATATCTTTCCAACACACCAAGTGTCGAAATATTTCCTCCGCTGTCACCATGTGCTCGCAAGCTTACTAGTAGGAGGTTCCATTTATGCTCTTCTGTAATTCTGTAAATTGACACTCCACATACATAGCTATCAGACCAAAGTCCATGAAAAAAGATGATAATTGGTGCATTTTTCTTTCTTTCAAAATAATGGCCGACTAATTTCACTCCATCAGATGCCGTGATCGTAATCTCCCTATTTGGCTCATTCTTTATCTTGTACGCTTCTGTTATTATTTTATACTGCCATTCATCAGCGATTTCTAAATCCGGCCAGTGTATTTTTCTTCTTGAGCAAGCCCTCTGAAAAGCATATTTAATCATGCAAAAAACCTATCTTCCAGCATCAAGCACAGACAGTGATAAATGGGCAGATGCAGTTCCTGAATCATATAAGTCTCTGTCTGCGGAGCCTTGATGCACACATCGCTCATATCCTTCAGTTTACTATCCTTTGCTCCCGTCAGTCCAATGACCTTCATTCCCTTAGCGTGTGCGGTTGTCGCAGCAAACAGCACATTTTTGCTATTGCCGCTGGTGGAAATGCCAAGGAATACATCCCCGGATTTACCGTAACCATTGACCTGCTGTGCAAAGCAGAGTAGTGGTTCGCAGTCATTCATATAGGCTGTAGACAGAGCAGGATGACCATCCAGTGCAATAGCAGGAAGTGCTCCCTGCAGGTTTTCTGCCAGGACAGCACCGAGTTCCTGATTCTCAGCAACCAGCTTTTCTGCGAAATCAGTTTCAGGCTTACGAGGCAGCTTAAAGCCCTTCATTAACTCACCAACGATATGCTCCGCATCTGCCGCAGAACCGCCATTCCCTGCCACAAGAAGCTTTCCACCGTTCTTATAGGACTCCTCCAGCAAAAGGTATGCAGCAACAATGTCATCTTTTGCCGATTCCAAAGAAGGATACCGTTCCATCAACAGGTCGATGTGTTTCATCAGTCGATTTTCCAGTTCACGCATTTTAGTAATCCCCCTCTTATTTAAGATATTGCTCCACAAAGTCCTTCAGAGACGACACCGTCACTGTCTGACCATAGGACTCGTTACCTATCAAGGCAGTCCGACAACCAGCATTTTGACCAGCCTTAACATCGTTCTCGCCATCGCCAATCATCCAAGACTGCGACAGATCAATGTTAAAATCCTGTGCTGCATTCAGCAGCATTCCAGGTTTCGGTTTGCGGCAATCGCAGTCAAACTTCAGTTCTGGACGTTCCCCTTCGTATCCCTTGTGCGGATGGTGTGGGCAGAAGTAGATGGCATCCAAATAAGCTCCTTCTATTCCCAGAAGTGTCTCCATCTTGTTGTGAATCACTCCGAGTTCTTCAAAGGACACTTCACCACGGGCAATCACAGGCTGATTCGTAACAACAATTGCCAAATAACCGGAAGCATTGATTTTTTTGATTGCATCTGCAACGCCGTCTATCAGTTCAAACTCGTCTATGTTCCGAAGGAAACCCACATATTTATTGATAGTGCCGTCCCGATCAAGGAACACCGCTTTCTGCTTGTTCTTCAGATTCTTACCGGAAACGCGACCAGTTTTGTAATCCTCGCATACAGAATAATAGCGTTCAGGTGTCCCCATATCCTTCACATACTCAGGACTATCGTAGCAGAACATCTTTCCGGTTCCTGCCAACGGCTTAAGAAGCTGCCGATCTAGGTCAACCTTGATGGGTTTTCCGTTCTCTCCCACAGTGCCAACCTTGTCCGTATCAATCCCAGAATGATTCAAAATGGTTGGATTGATAACATGAAGCCCTGCATTGACACGATTGCGATAGTATTCCGGTCGTTCATCTTCCTTAGCCAGCCATTGCTCGACAGCTCCATTTTTATCAGCAATAATGAGTCCGCTATCGTAGGGATGGCTATTTGGATGCGTGAAAAGAGTAACCAAACCGCCATGCTGCTTATGAAAGGCTACGAACCGATTAAAATCCACATCGAACACAGCATCAGCATTCAATAACAGAAAATCCGAATCCAACTTGTCCTTGATTTTGAAAAGCGCACCAGCATTACCCAATGGTTCCTTCTCAAAATAGTATTCAATATGAACACCGAAGGGCTTTCCTGTTGCCGGAGATACGCCTGAACCATCTCCGAAATAGTCCATGATGATGTTTCCGAGATGAGAAACAGTCAAAATAATGTCTTTGAATCCTTGGTCGCGCAGACACTCCAGCTCATGTTCCAGAACGGGCTTTCCTTCGATTTTTATCATCGGCTTTGGAATATCACTGGCAACAGAGGAAATCCGGGTGCCCCTGCCGCCTGCCATTATTACTGTTTTCATCTAATTAAACCTCATTTTTATTCCTGATTGGCTAATTCTATCAGCTGTTTCATTGCGTAAGTTGCCGAAGTTTTAAACGCTTTCCTGCTTTGTCTCATGTTATTTTGAGCATCGTCACGATTTGTAATTAGCAAATCAATTCTTTTCATTAATTCGCTTAGTGGTGCATCCTGCGTATATCCGTAATACTCTTTTTGGAAGCTATTCCAGACTATTGCATACTTAGACAGTCCACTTTTCTCCGCAAGCAAGTATGTCTTTTCGCCATACGCAATCGGAACAGTTGGTACATTTGCAAGTAAGGATAACACCAACGCATGAAATCTCATTGATATCGTTATTTTATATCTGTTTAGTCCTTCAACTGCACTAAGCGCATTCTCGTAGGGAATCGTCTGTACCCCCCCGATTACTAAAAGCAGCTGCAATATCCGAAATCAATCTATCATCAGATCCTCTTGTAAACGCAAGCAGATCAACTGCAAACCCTCTATCCAACAATTCAGAAACAACGCCCTGCCATGTCGTTACCGAAGACTTGTACTCATCTTCCATTCCCTGCTGCTCAAGATTTGCAACAAATATTCCCACCCTATCCTCGCAACAGGAATTCTTGAATCTCATAGATGACGCAAATACTGTATCCGCCATTGTATGTATTTTAGGCGATTCGATACATCCAATTTTTTCAACAACTGCAGGACTTCGAGTTATAAACAAGTCCGATATCGCCGCAGTTGCTCGCCAAATTGCTTTACTGAATGAACCCATGCGTTCTGAAATGCCCACTCCAAAAAATGCTACTTTTCGTCCAAAGACTTTCCACAATAACGCAGTAAAAAAGTAAATAGCAACTTTCCTAGGATTATCGAATGGAAACAATCCACCCGGGCCAATAATCAGCATATCATTATGGGGGATTTCTCTAAACAATGCTGCGTAATTTCGCTCAATCTGCTTTACGTTTTGATATTTTATATCGTACTGCGAACGCATCGGAACTGTAATTGTTCCGGAATAGGGAGACAAGTTTTCTAACATCGTATTTAGAAGAAGATCATCTCCTAAATTTTCAAAACCAAACCATCCCCATAGCAAAATCTTCTGGGATTTCATTTTATCCTCCCATTGTTCAGTTTTTGGGCTCGTACATTTCCGGTGTATAATGAATCACTCTAGTACCGCCGTCTTCAAACTCAAATGGGATGTACATCAAATCCCGCATTGCCCAACGAACAGCATCCTGGTGATCCGGCTGCACATAGAACACAAGGAATCCTCCACCACCAGCACCGAGCAGTTTTCCACCCAGCGCGCCGGCAGCTATTCCTTTTGCATAGAGTTCATCAATACTATTAGTCGAAACAGCAGAGCCGGTTTGACGTTTCAGTTTCCAAGTGTGATCAAGCATTCTGCCAAAATCGTCGAGGTCAGTGTTCTTGTCCGTCAAAACACGCTCCGCATCATCAACGAGCGCAAGCATTTCCTTAAGTTGAGCAGTCTTATCCTGCTTACCTACAGCGTTTGCTTTCTGTACATCGGAAGAGAAACGAGTAAAGCCCGTAAAAAACATCATCAGATTCTTATTAAGCTGCTTTTTGCGTTCCGGCGAAATGATAACAGGCAGTACTTCGTAGCCATCTGCATTGAAGTTAATGCGGTTGAAACCACCAAAGGAAGCCGCAATCTGATCTTGCCAGCCACCGGCCTCCTGGCACAGGTTTCGCTCAAGGTAAATTGCTTCGTTCGCCAACTTTTTCTTATCAGCATATTTTCCCTTGAGTGCATAGAATGCATTCAACATTCCAACCGCAAAAGAGCTAGAAGTGCCAAGACCAGAACGAGCCGGAAGATCGGCTTCATATGTAAGACGAATCTCATGCATGTCAAGCATCTTCATCGCATTTCGAATCGCCGGATGCTGAATATCATCGATGTTTGTTACACGCTCCGTCTTTGAGTAGGAAAGCTCTGTAGAATAATCAAAGAACCGCGGCAAATGACGAACGTTCACATAGCAATATTTGTCGAAGGTAGTGGAAAGGACAGCACCACCATTCTCCCTAAAAAAGCTTTCCATATCGGTGCCACCACCGAAGAAGGACATCCGAAATGGTGTTTTCGTGATAATCATTTGTTTTTTTCCTCCATGATTTGTTCTTTAATTGAATCGCAGAAATCCGAATATGAGTCATATCTACAATGAGAATACCTTAACCTTGCCCATAACGATTCATATCCGTAAAAGCATTCTGCTGTCGGTTCTCTTCCGAAACTATCCAGGTAGGACTTGTAGATATTTCTTGCTTCTCCTTCTTGCCGAGCAATTCGTCTTTGATAAAAATCTTCTAATGTCATTATTTTTCTCGCCGGGTTTCCTGCATAAACAGAATCCGCTTCAATATTGCCAGATACTACAGCTCCCGCACCGATAATTGTATTTTCTCCAATTGTAGTGCCCGGGAGAATTGTGGCTCCCCACCCAACAAACACATTATCACCAATCGTTACAGACCTCATTGCTGCAACTGCGCGTTCTCTTTCCGGATAACGTCTCATACACACAAAAGAACTATAATCATGTGTCAAAATGGTAACCGGCCCAGTAATTACTACATTCGATCCAATATGAAGGAGATGGAGTGCCTGGTCATCAATGTGCGTCTGCGAAGGAGTAAAGATTCTCACATTATCGCCAACAGTTGCCCCCCCCCGCTTCAAAAATGCCAGATAGCTTTCGCAGTCAGCCTTATGTCCCATCACTATCTTCTTTACCAATTTCTTTAGCATGATCTAATCCTCACACATATTCTATTAATCACATCAGTTCTTATTCAGTAGTTTTTTGACGTTGTATTTTAGATAATATAATCTTCCCAAACATGCATGTACTGCAGACATATACCCCTTATTCCGGTATACAGACATGAACTTCATACGATTTCCACTTTGCTTGCTCGGTTCTCTTAACGGAGGTTGCATAACATCATCAATCGATAGTTCAATTACCTTCATGGCTGATCGGACTTTTTCAAAATACTCCACACCTGTTGGAGTATTTACCAGTACAAGTGACACACCCTCATCGCTTCCAAACCCAGGACAAACAGTATCAATGCCTCGACAATCTCCCATTGTAAGGTCACCTGGACGATTAAGGCACGAATACTGACAATGATGACATGATAATTTCGTCGCCAACTGCATATAGTAAATCGTCCGCCACAAATCCGAGTATGCGTTTGAATGATATTCCTTTCCATTGCTCAAGTATGCTATTTCTCTATGGACATGCCACGACCACTTTTTGGGCCGGAAGCAATAACTAATAACATGCTTATGCGTTTTAGCCTCAATCATTTTTATATGATCGGCAAATACCAACGGACTCGGTGTACCGTGGCAGATCAAGTCAACACAAATTAGGTTGCTCGTTCTGCCTTGAAGCGCTCTTTTTAAGCCATCTGTTTGACAAGGCGTACCTGTAAAGAGGACCTTTTTACCATCTTGTAAATCCTTTTTTATTAGAAGATATGTGTCTCCTATATCACTTTGAACATACTTTGAGCCCTTCATCCGGTCTCTCTCTATAGCAGTTGTTGCCCTGAAATGTCTTACCACCATGTCGTCGTCGAAGGCAGCCCCATAGATAACACCGCCTTCTGCCAATATGACATCAGATATCGCCGTAAAGAATCCTCCGCTTGCGCTTGTTCGAAGTACGTTCTCGTTATTATGTTTCACTCCGTAGGCCTTTTGAACTGTGCTGCTCACGTTACCTTTGGGTTTCAAAACAGGGCAAGCCTTTTCACACAAACCACAGCCTACGCATTTTACATTATCAACTACCGGATACTTAAACCCTTCTTCATCGGGTATCATCTCAATTGAATTTTTAGGACAAACCGTAGCGCATGCTGAGCATCCGTAACAAAATTCTTTTTTTACGCCTTCTAGCATCTATTTCACACCTTTCGTTTTACCAAAGAAAGCATTCTCTTCATCACGGAAATAAATTCTTTCTTTTCAAACGCATAAGCGCTAGCAGTGACCACTACAACTGCCCAAACGCCATATATTATTGCTAATTTGAACCATTGCAGATAACTCATGCACTGTGGACTATAGACTAACGATAGGCCATAAATCACAATAATATTCACCATCACCAGAAGCATCCGAAGCAATGATTTTAATGGCGATGCGTGCGTTATATACTTTGGTGTAAAAAACAACAAGTCAATCGTTCTATACAGATTAGAAAGACAGGATCCAAGCATTATTCCAACCATACCTGCCAATCGTCCGCCTATCGCGCCAAACACTATAATGATTAACCCTTGGATTGTTACCCGCCATCTTGTTTCTTTGTACATTCCTGCAGATACAATTAACATACTCTGGGGTGTTTTGATATTGTATAACAATCCATTAAGAACAATAACAGCACCCAAAAGAGGATAGTAATAATTCGCATCAGATAGACCCTTTGTATATACCGACACAAAGGGCATTATCAAAGCGAATGCCAGACCGTACACTATCGATAAGATATAGTAATATGCCACCTCAAATTCCGATACAGTTTTTCTTAGGGTCGTTTCTTCTCTCCGTGCAATTAGATCTCCAAATCCAGCAGGCAATCCCGATATAAAGATACTTAGAACACCATTAAGCCCAGAAATCACCATATTATAAATTGAATACACACTGACAGAAACCAAATTCAACAAAATTGTGGCGAGAACTGTCGGCGCACCCGTTTGGATAATTCCTAATATCTGTTGATAGATTACCTCCCAGCGCTTTTCCATCGCGCCTCTATCCGGCACAGCTTTTTTGTCAAGATATGTATAATTATTATGAGAATAACATACGATAATTCCTGCTTTGATAATGACAAGCGCTGACGCACATCCGTATAACAGTAAAATGTTCATCTGATGCGCTGTCATTACACAAATAATTACCGTTCTTAACACCGTATTAATGATTGTTGCAAATGAAATAACATAATTTCTTTGATCCGCTGTCAGCAAGACTCTATCGCCCGCTACAAAGAAAAAGTCGAAGCAGCCATTGATTCCTAAAATAATTGCCAGAGTAAAAATTGTACCAAAAGTGACAGACTCTGCATTCGAAAGGAGGCCATAAACAACAGCCAGAATAAAAATACCCGCCGAGAAAATATATCCGGCCTGCCGGTAGCTTTTTTTTGCAGCCACTACTATACTGCTTATTCGAGCATGGTCTTCCTCCGCAAGAGGCTTGTATAGCGAGTAGATAGCCGCTCCACCGATTCCAGCTTCAACCAGCGTTATGTATGAAATAAATTGGTTTAATGAACTCACCAGTCCATTCATTTCTGAGCCATATGTAGCAATCATCAGACGGGGTGTAATCATGCCCGCAGCCATAACTACAATCTGTGATATCATAGAAGTTAACGAATTTAATGCAAATTTTTGTGTTCTGTTCATGTTTTCCTCTTAATTACTGAAGCACTTTTTCCAGATATTGCATCGAAACCTTGCGCTCTCGTTGCAACACTTCGTCAGCATGTGTGTAGTCAATCTTTTCCTCTAACGGGGTTTTGTCTCTTACAACACGATTCTCCATTCCAAGCATTTCAGTTAAATTCACCAGACGTGAATTGGTATCCGAAGAGAATTCCACAAAGAAATCTCTATGCAATGCCACTGAAATTGCCATACCGTGAAACGAATTAGTAAACACACACTGTGCCCCATTTATCAAACCCAGAAATTCCTTGGGTCCAACACCATATTCAGGATGCTTTCGGGGATCAAATCGTTCTTTGATTCTTCCCCCGACTGTCACCAATTCATAGCCATATTTATTTGCATATTGTTCTGCTTTTTCACGAAGTCCCACACTCGGCTTAATACAGAAAAACAAAACATATTTCTTTTTTCTATGACACGGTTCCATTTCGCCTTTTAAATAGTCTGCCGATACAAGCAATGTGGGATCCAAGACCAATTCTGCCTTGCGTCCAGTAAGGGATTTGACAATATCCTGTCCATCTTTTTCTCGAACACTTAAAAAGGCGAATTCTTTGAGAAGTTCAGAGATTTTCTCTTCGTATTCCGGATCCGCCTGCATGTAGCCAAAACTGGCTGCATACGATGCCTTTTTCTCCGGTTCTGAACAGAACTCAAGGTAAAAATTCAAATCATGTCCTGTCACAACCGGATTCCACACCTGATCGCTTCCCACAATTATTCTGTCCAGTCCCTTGCTCAGTTCACTCATTTGCTCAGTGCTGGAAACCACCTGACTTGGGTACATTTTCAGCTTTTGCTCAAACTCCTGATACGACGGTCTTGCACTTTTTAGAAAACACTTCGATAACATTTCAATTAGAATGGCCTTTGGCGTTATGGTTCGTGTTTTTTTGTGGTTTACTTTATCAGAAACATAGTTGATAACTGCAACATCATGCCCCATTTCCTCTATGACATGGTACAACGCCCCCATTTGGAGCATCGCCCCCAAGCTGGGTGCGTGCGGAAACGTCAGGATACCAACTTTCATATTAATCATTCTCCTTCGATGATCTTTGACTTATTTCTAAATCTAATTATTCTTGCAGGAACTCCACCTACAATTGCATATTCTGGAACGTCTTGCGTCACTACAGCGCCAGCAGCAACGACCCCCCCCCGATAAATATGAACCCCCGGAAGGATAATAGCTCTGCTTCCTATCCACACATCATCATCAATGATAACCGGACGAACAGGTTCAAATCCCTGTTGATTCATCGGACGGGATATATCGTCCATTTTATGATTGCTCGGATTAATAATGCACTCTCGGGCCATCATAACATTATTACCAATCACCGTTGTATTGGATATTATGCTGAATGCGCCAATTCCTGATTTATTTCCCAGACATGTATCTGATGCAAAAAAGGTTCCTTTTTCAATATTGACATTCTCTCCGCATGACTTCATGATAAGCCGTCCACACAAGGCACGGAAACGTTTTGCGCCAAAGTTTACCGGAGATGTTGATTCCGGCAATCTGGACGCAAATACAAATAAGAATCGGCCTAGTGCACGTTCAATTCTCTTCTTATTCATTTGATTCTCCCATGCGATTTTCTGATACTAAAGCAATCATCGATATCATTACTGGCAATGTGTAGTTTATTGCTCCGGCAGCCGGAATAGATGAATATCCGATCAGAGTAAGGAACAATGGTACTATTTTCTGGAAACCAACTTTTCTACAACATTTAGCGCATCTACTCCACTGGTATGCAAACCAAGAAAAAAGCGGAATTGTTCCAACAATACCCAAACCAAACAGATACATCAACGGTGCACAATGTGTATGACAATTAAACAACCCAATCCCAAACAAAATAGACAAAACCGTTTCGAACCAAGGCTTAAAGTACAATAAAATTAGATTGATTCTACCATTTCCTCCAACAACATCTGCACCCTCAAAGCGATTTAAAAAACCTTGTGCTATTGTCGGCATAAACTTGAGAAAGGCAAACACGAACAAACACATCAAGGCTAAAACTGCGACCGTTTTCTTTATGTCACCTTGGCTCAGGAACCACAAAACTCCCCATACAGCTAGTAAGATGATAAACGTTCTGGACAATCCAACCAGGCAGCACACTGTACTGCCAATCATAGAAATAACAGCTGCCATCTTTTCCATTTTGGATTGAAATTTTGGCAAAAGCAAACTTACTGTAGATATGCACGCAATTGTATTCATTGCATAGAAGTTTGGGTCAATAGAGGTAGCCATATTAGCTCCTGTATTTCCAATTAGCATTCCCGTATAACCCAGTCTAGTTGCCGGATTCATCAAATCTTGCAAAGAATAATAAGAAAGCGTCGCACTAAGCATAACTGCACCCAATGCAAAATTACCAATAGCATAAGCTACAACCGCTTGCGTACCAACCCTATACTGTCGAATTACTGACATAGAAAATGCCAGAAGTATGAAATCAAACGCAGCCATTAAATGATAAATTCCTGTGTACCCTGTCAAGAAGTCTTGAACGGTGATATAGGCAACCACACATAGTGTGAGAACAAATCCCGTCTTTTCAATAGGAAACTTATACTTGACTGCGTCGTAAAACAATCTAGCAAGCAAAAATACTGAAATAAAATTTCCCGGCAGTCCAACATACAAAGGGACCAAAAAGCACGTGAAAACGGCAACATTTTTTGTTTCCAAAAAAAAGATTGGAATCAGCGCAAGCAATAAAAACAGAAACTTGTTCACACTTATCCCCATCATATCTCTAGCAAAGAGTCCCAGGATGATAAGTGCTCCTATCCCGCACATTTTCCATTGATCCTCTTTTAAATCAACTTCTCTGTGTAGCATTCAATTATCCTCTCAAATGTGAAATTCACCATGTTTAATCTCATTTATCACACAAGCTCTCAAAATCATGCAAAGCCTCGGTATTACTCGACTCATATTGCAATACCATACTCTTAAAGATGCCTTTATTATCGAGCGCATACTTCAGAAGCTCTTTGATATGCTCCGTCTCACCCACAAGACCTATTTTTCTATCCTCAACCAGTTCTCTCGCTGACAGAGTGTCTGTGGAAATTACCGGCACCTTTAAGCTTGCAGCTTCATCAAAAACCATAGGTGCAGCTTCGTGGATGGATGGCACAAACAGATAATCCGCACCTTTAATATATCTATATGGGTTAACCTGTTCGCCTTCTAAAACAATATAATCGTCTGCATGATTCTCACCAATTAAGTGCTCCAGCTGACTTCGTAACGGTCCACCACCAACGATATGCCATTCCACGTCATATCCATCCATTTTTAGTTCCTTTACGATTTCAATTCCTCGCTCAAGTCCCTTCTCACCGCTTAACCGCGCTACAGTTACCAAGGAATTCTCGCATCGATATTCTATTGTATCCTGCGATGCCATCTCATTGATTAGTTTAAAATCATGAAAATTTCTCAAAACACATATTTTATTTTCTGCTTCGGGTATGCATCTACTCACCGCTGCACCCACACTCTTAGACACTGCCGCTATCTTATCGAATTTCAGCAACAGCTTATCATTATATGGACAGTGTCCCCCATACATTTCGTAATCGCAGTGTATTACAATTGCTTTTTTATTTGCGTTTACACAATTTATTACGACCTCTCCGGCCAGGTTGCAAAAGATATTTTCCTGCTGTGGATGTCCAAAAGCAATTGCAATATCATAAACTCCGTCAATTTTCCCGACTTTATTGCATATATAATTCGCAGGTATTTTTTTATTGAAACACTTCGTCCATGCCGAGCAAATCTGACGAATCACTTTATATTTAGAACCGTACTGTTGCAAATCACCAGCCGAGCGCTCTGTAAGAGCCAAATATGCATTATCTGCAACAATCTTAACCTGTTTAGGAATATCGCTATAAAATGCGCCGTCATGATCAAAGCAAAGAAGTGTCACTTCGCACTTATCACATATATTTTTAAGCAGTTCAATTAGTGCCTTCGATACTCCACCAACTCTCAGTTGGCTAACTGCAATCAGTACTTTTTTCATAACTTTGCAAAAAGCTCCCTTACATTTGCGTTCCAGTCCATATTCTTAGAATAGTACTCAAGAATCTCTTTCTCAAAGGCTCTTGCGGTTTCAGAGGTCATTTCTATCAGGGCGTTTTTCCACTCATTTTGTGTGCTACATATAATGCCCGTCTTTCCATTCACAACGAACTGTGTCAGCCCCGCAACATTTGATACAACAACCGGCTTGCCAAACAAATATGCCAACGGAATAATACCACTTTGAGTTGCCTCAATATACGGTAATACGGCTGCCGTCATATGATGAAGTAGCCATTTCATTTCTCCATCATCGATATACCGATTGATAACTGTGAGGTTGTTGCACTGATTAATCAGGCTTTTTTCTTCCTCTGTAAAATTTCCACCGCCTGCTATAACCAGCGGGAGAGCTTTATCCGAAATATTCTGATATACTTTTAATAGATTTCCAATACCTTTATATTTATCAATCCGTCCAAAGAACAGCAGATAATCGCTTTTTGCGTTCATTTCCACAGGCTTAATTTCATTTGCATCTGGCAGATGCGCTCCAAGCGTTATCATTACAGCTTTTTCTTTATAATGCGGATACAGATTACCAAACGTCACAACACTCTCCGGAGACATCAACACAAACTTATCTACTCGTTTATAGAACCTTCTATTTATGAATTCCGTGTATTTCTCTAATAAAATCATCCGCAGGCTTCTGTTATTTGTAGGATGGTGCGTTCCCGCGTCGTGGAGCGTTAAAAGCTGCTTGATTTCGCCTTTCAAAAACATTCCAACATTTGAACATATCACGCTATCGTCCATATACCAAATGAACTCAGGCTGAATATTATTGATTCTGCCCGCTATTTTCTTATAAGGAGACTGATCAATTACTTTCTTTTCTTTATGGTATTGGAGGAGGTCAGTCTTTGCAATCAAGCTGATGTCTATATCATGAATTTCACAGGGCATTACAACCTTCACGTCGTACCCTTCTTCGACAAGTGTCTTGTACAACTGTACGGTTAGCTGTAAAATTCCACCTTGCACGTTTGCTGTAAAAAGAGCTATTCTTGCTTTCACGCTGATATTTCCTCCCCACCTATTGCTTCTTTACATCGTTTGCCGATAAACCTTATCCAGTGCTTCCTTATATGTTTTAATATCCAGAATTTGCGCTGCCTTTTCCAATGTAGCGTGATGCAGGTTCTGGTACAGTTCATTATTTTCCAGAACATCCGTGCAGTGCTCGATCAGGACATCGTCATCATCGCTCAAATACCCTGTCTTACCCTCATCGACGATTTCCTTCAGTCCATCCGTCGGTGTGCTTACAATCGGCACACCAAGTGCCATTGCTTCCAAAGCGCACATCGGAAGCCCTTCCCATCTCGAAGTCATAATCAGAATTTTAGCCTGCTTCATTGCCCCATATGGGTTGCTGCTATATCCCAACATATCGATGCTATGCTCCGCATGGTACTCGGCAATCGCCTGCTTTGTTTCTGCCTCCAAATCGCCTGTGCCAATAATAGCGGCTTTCATCTTCGGATACTTTTCTGCTATTCCAGCAAGTACTTTGACCAGCCTCTGGGGGTTTTTTTGAGGGGTCAATCTACCCACATATACAATATCGTAGGCATATTCTTTTTCATCTTGTGCAGCCTTTTTATGAACTTCTTCTGCGTCGATTACGTTATAAAGGATGCTGCTTTTCCCCTCAAACTGTTCATGAAATGCATATCCCTCATATGCGGATTTCGACACCCAAAAAATATGCTTTGCTTTTTGGGCAGCATACTTGTAAAGCAACGCTTTCGCAGAGATTCCTCGAGAGTCAAAATTATTATTATGCACATGGGAAATCAGTGGAATCCTCCCGCAAAGCAGCGCTGCAAAAAAAGATGCTTTCATGTCGTGAGCATGAATAATATCTGGTTTTTCTTCACGGATAATGCGCTTAACTTCTGACAAGGACCATTCTTTCATCGGCGCAAACCGCACATTACGTTCTTTTAGCGCCTCTCGAATTTTTCCGTCTGGGCTGCAGTAAAACATTTCATACTCTGCATCGTTCTTAAAGCACGCCATAATTTGGCATGCAACGTTTTCCGCCCCTGAAAAACTCGTTCCTGTTAAAAGATGCATGATTTTCTTACTCATCTTACCTATCCTCTACACTCTTATACAGTTCCTTAAGACTTTGAATGGCATGATCTAAATCAAAGTTCACCACATTATTGCTATTTCTTGTAACCTCGCGCAGTCTTTCGCCTTTATCTACTATGCTTTTCATCTTATCTACCAGCTCATCTGCATCCTTTGGGTCAAACAGATAATCACTGTCACCCAACAAGTCAGTGCACCCACGGATCTTTGAAGCAATACAGGGCAAACCTGATGCCATTGCCTCCATCAGTGCTCCGGGCAGGCCCTCCCTAAAAGACGTAAACACAAAGCAATCACATGCAAGGAGCACTTCTGGAATGTTGCTCTGAAATCCAAGCAGTTTTACTTGTTTTCCAACGCCAAGCTGTTCGGCCAGTTCTACCAGGTACTTTCGATTTTTGCCCTCACCACAAATTAGATAATAAAAATTGGGATCATTGGCCTTTGCGAGGGCACGAATCGCCACTTCCTGATTTTTGTTGTCATTAAGTTCTCCCACAGATACAAAAACAAATGCACTCGGGTCTATGTTCCAGCTCTTTCTCAGAGACAAGCGAATCTCCTCACCCTTTTCTGTTTTGCGTTGTTCCTTATCAAATTTTGACAGATCAACTCCAACACCCGGGACCTTTTCCACTCGGCCATTTTTCTTTAACCGGAATTTTTTTGCCTGAACATAATCTGCATCATTTATTGTGATAAGCATATCTGTAAAGTGCGCCATATATCTTTCTATCGGATAGTAGCAAATCCAATTTTTTATGGGAGCACCTGTCCAAAAATGAAATCCATGCGCCTCATAAATCACATACGGAATTTTAGCCTTATTTGCACAGATTCTTCCTAACACACCACCAATCGGAGTATTGCAATGAACCACATCGTATTTTTCTCGCTTCATCAGATCGAGCAACTGTTTTTTAGCAAGCGTGTAGTTCTTCTTTGCTAACGGATTTCTGTCGCAGTCTATGTGTTCTGCTTTAATTCCGTATGTTCTGCAGTCTTCTTCATATAACTGTTTGTCTGCGTGATCCATATTGCTGACAATCGTAAAATCAATATTCAATTGTCTTGCTGCAATAATCGCCGAACGCATAAACCCGTTTATTCTCCGTCCTGACTGACTCGTTACATATAACAGCTTCATTTTCCGTCTCCATTATTCAGAACAGTTCCATAAAACGATTCATAGCGTCGCCTGTTGCATATTTTTTACTACCATACTGGTAAGCATAGCTACTCATCGTATCATATTCTTCTGCACTCAGCTTCATAGCTTCCTTTAGCTTATCCGCAAACTTTTTATTATCGCCCGCCTCAACAAGATAACCGCTCTTTCCATCATCCACCTGCTCCGGAATGGCACCCACAGCAAACGCAATAACAGGTCGGCTATACTTGTAAGCGTCGATAATGATGCCAGACTGAGAAGCAGAATTATATGGAACTATTACCCAGTCACAGTTAACGAATGCTTCTCGCATCTCTGCCTCTGTGACGTAGTCGTTATTCAGCTTTACATTTTTCTCTTTGGCAAGCTGATCCACAATGCCCTGCATCTGCGAATCCACTCGTCCTACCACATCAAATTGAATGTTCGGACACAGTCTCACAATTTCAAGTAAGTTATCGGCACCCTTGTATGGATTGATTCTTCCAAAGAAGAGTACTCGACCACTATGTACTGGTGTCGTATACGCCGGATATCTACGCCACAATTCCAGATACTTTACACGGTCTGCGCTGATTCCGTAGCGGTCGATCATATCCTGAATATAGGTTTTGTTGCGCAGGACAATCGTATCTGCGAACTTAACCACAGCCTTGTTCATCAAATCAACCATCTTGACCTGACTGTCTCCTTCGTGTGGAATGACCTCGTGGATTACCTGATAGGTCTTGGCTTTTCCAGACATCAGCATAATTGGAAGATTCCATGTATGCAGGCTTTCAAAATAAATCGCATCAAAATGTTCCTTGCGGATACGATGAATTATCGAAACCAACAATGGGAGATTGAACGTTTTCTTTGTCACACCAGGTCTTTCCGGGCAATCAACTAGCCAAGTATGATCTGATTTCTGAAGTTCCACCTTTGGAGTCTTGATGCAAAGCAAGTAAGCCTCCCAGTCACTTCGATTTCTCATTTCTTCGTACATTCCAAACAACGTATCCTGATGATCCGCATTGTCTGAGAATGTCACTAGAAGTACTTTTTTCATCTCGAATTCCTCTCCCACTAAAACAGCCCAGACTCATCTCAAAGAGTCTGAGCCACATTTTCTCAGCTACACACTGAGTTATTTTTTGCTCGAATCAAATTTGTCAAAAATTCAAAGCTAGAGAACATTGCCTTTCGCAACGAGTCAATTGCAACTCCTGTCACAAAAATAATAGCGGTAACTGCAATAACCCATAAAACGGCGTATGGTTTTTCAATCACGCACTGAAGTGGAAACAACTTTTCAAAGAGATACGTCATATTAGCCGGATACATATGGAACAGGTACACTCCAAAAGTTGCTTCCGCCAAATAGTCAAGTACTTTGTTGGTCCTTGCCTTCCATGAAGTTCCCCACATAAAGAGTCCAATCGATACCATCATAGAAACAGGACGATAATTTCCACGCATGAAATAACAACTATACTCTGCAGCAGAGGATATCTTTTTTCCTACTAAATCAAGTACAATAATACTTATAATTGCAACGATGTACGGAATCAGCACCAGTGCTTTGAATTCTGATTTATGAGTTTCATACGTTATTCCCATTCTTTTAATCAATATCACAATTGAGTACAGCATTAAAAACGCAAGCAAGTTATTAGCGCCCCAATTAACAAACGGAACAATTGTTGAAACACTCCAAATCACAAGCATGACTGTCGTAAACCGCTTTAGGACATCCACAGAGAATCCCATAAGTGCTTTGTGATAGAAAGGCCAGATCAAAAGAAAAATCATGTACGTTGTTGGGTACCACCACATTCCTGTCAGTGTTGGAAATACAGATTGGAGCAGTAATATTTTGCTCTGCCCCCCCCCCGAAAATAAATGCGCCAATACACATTGAGAGTCCGTAAAATAAAACCGTTTTTTCAATTTTCCAGCACGACCTTGCCGAATAGCTAAGATCTACCTTTTCATCGGATTTTTTACTTAGAAACCACGCCGAAACCAAAAAGAACAGGTTATTGCCAATAAAAGCGTTGTTCCCTAGTATCTGCAATGCAAGTTTATTACCTGTTATTCCTATAACTTGCGTGTCAATGTTAAATGCATTCTTTGCCACAAGGTGATGTGAAACAATCATGAGCATCGCAGCTATTTTTAGAATCTGAAAGTTTGCTTCCTTGTTTTTCACAGTATCACCTCATAGTTACACTTAAGCCGTTTTTCCTTATAAAGCTCTACTAATCGTCCTCAACAGTGTGAGCCACACTACCGCTATGTCCTGTAGCGCTGCAATGAACGTTGCTGCAACAAATCATTGCCACAGTAGTTCCCGTCTTTAGTCCTGATGACACTATCATCTGCCACTGTAGCTCTCGTCTTTAGTCCTGATGGCACCAATCCTCGTTACGGTAACCGCCATCTTTAGTCCTGATAGCACTATCACCCGCCACGGTAACTCGCGTGTTTATGCCAGATTCCACTCATCCATGCCACGGTAGCTCCCTTGTTTATGCCGGATTACCCCACATGAATGAGCATCTCCGTGAGTATGAGATTCTCACAGCCGACTTGTTATCTCCAAGACCGGGATGAAATCGCAGATGAGGCTATCATCAGCCAGCCCCGAAAACGCTATGTGAATATCAGCGCAGTTCCGCACAGTGCAATCAGGCATAAGCTCACGAGCTACGGTCGCATCCATAAAAGTGCTTTTTCAGGGCATAAAAGCTTCGAATTGACCTCGTTTTGCCCTCTCTCACGCCCATGGTCTCGGCATTTTGCACCACTAAATGCAGCATTTCTGCTTCATACAGGGCAATCTGCCGACTTTCTAGCACCTTGCTACTGTAAGAGCCGCATTTATGCCTGACACCACTCTGGAATTTCTTCCAATTTTTAGCAGTTCAAAATGTATGAAAACGTCGATATTTAGTGATTTTCTCCACTCATTGCCGTGGTTTGACCCTCAGAAATTCCCTCAGTGCTTTCAGGCATAAACAGGATCCTCACGCCGACTTCTCCACATCTTTTGCCGCCGTGGTCTGCCCCGCTGCCACGCCTTCGGTGCTCTCCCGCATAAACAAAATCTTCACGGTAGCGAACATGATCTGCAAGTCCTGCCAGAAGCTGGGATGGGCTATGTACATCAGGTCCATCATCAGCTTATCGTAGGGAGTGGTGTTGTATTTTCCATAGACTTGGGCATACCCGGTAAGGCCCGCCTTTGCCTGAAGCCGCAGACGGAACTCCGGCAGCTCCCGCTCATACTGGGCAGCGAGCTCAGGCCGTTCCGGCCGGGGGCCGCAAATTGTCATGTCCCCTTTGAGGATATTCAGCAGTTGGGGCAGCTCGTCAATACGGACTTTCCGGATGAATCGCCCCACTGGGGTAATCCGGTCATCCTGGTCGCCGGTGGAGAGCCGGGCGACGCCATCCTTCTCCGCGTCCACCCGCATACTGCGGAACTTCAAAACATCGAACAGTTTGCCGTCCTTGGTCAGGCGGGTTTGTTTATAGAACACAGGTCCGCCGTCATTGGCCTTAATGGCGATGGCAGTCACCAGGAACACAGGAGAGAGAATCACCGTGGCAAGGCCACACGCCAAAATATCAAAACCTCGTTTTAGGAACAGGTAGACCGGTGAGGGATGATACCGTCCCACCCGCAGCATGGGCAAATGAAACATGTGCATGGGGTGGGCACCGCTCATCAGCACGTCTCCGATGCGGGGGATGACATACACGTTGATGTCCCGGTCCACACAGTACTTCAGCAGGATATTCCGGTCATGGCTGTGGACGCCGCTGAGAAAAACGGTTTCCATATTTGACAACAGCTCTCTGTTAGCAAGAGCCCGCTCCACGTCCATGGCCACCCGAATATCAAATTTCTTTTCCAAGCCGTACTCCTGGACCAACCGTTCTAAGCCCCCCCGTACGTCGTAAACCACAGCGGTCTTCTTCGCGCGGAACTGGGAAAAGTACCACCGGTGGGAAAAATAGCACCACAGGGTAGAGATTAACCCCTGGCCAATCAGCGCTGCTGCTGCCGGCAGAGGATTTACCAGCCGTTTGGACAGCAGGCAAATCACTACATACAGCAGAAATTGGGCCAAGGCCGCCGCCAAGGTTTGGCTGTAAACCATCTCGGAAATGCGGTGGATGGAAATCAAGAAGCCGTCGTAGATCCTGCCGAACATCACATACAGGACAAAGAACAGGGCGACAACCACCCAGTTCCCCCAATAGTAGAAGGGGGACGCGGTACGGCTGGCGTAGTATGTAAACCAAGCGATTAGAAATGGTATGGTTATTAAAATGGGGTTGAGCAGCTTGACGCTTCCCACTTTAAGATCGTGCTGAAACTTACTCATGGGTCTTTCACAATTCCCTTTCTCTAGTTCCCTCAAACATGCGCACTCATTGGGTGCGCTTTTTTCTCAGCTTTCGAACAACCACATAGGTGAGAATACAGCCCAGCGCCACTCCGCAGGCGTCCAGGAGGACATCTTTCGGTGTGGCGGTGCGGTCTCCCGTGAGAAACTGGTGGTACTCATCAGTGGCCGCAAACAGGGTCCCCAATATCATGGCGGGAATCCAGGGCGGTACCCTCTTTTGCAGGAAAAATAGGCCGGACAGCCCTGCGCCTAAGACACAGTAGATCAACAAGTGGGCGCCCCGGCGTAGAAAGAAGTTGCACCATCCCATGGCCTCTTCTGAAATTTTCATTTGAAAGAGGTCTAAGAACCAGGTGATGATCCCCCGGCTCACCCCATGGGAGGTTGCCCCTGGCTGGCTGGAAAACACCACCGCCGCCGTAGCGGCCACAACAACAAAAAAGGGAGAGATACACAGCCACGTTTTCCGTTTCAGTGTTTTCTCCCCCTTCCTGTTTGTTACGATTCATCAGTGGGTTGGTCCACGGCGTCGTAGAACACCTCCAGCACCAATTGCTGCAGGGCGTCCTCGTCCACGGTGAATTCCATATATTCCTCGCCCACCTGGGCTTCGCCCTGGGTGGTGCGGATGTCCTCGATTTCATAGGTAACCATGCTGTTGATCAAATCAGAGAGTTGGTTTACCGTGCAGTCGGAAACCATGTACTCGTTGACCTGGAGCAGCGCGTCCAGAGAGAAGTTGCTGTCGGACTGGGCGGCCTTCTTTACCTGCTCCTGGAGCCCTGCCAGGTACTGCCGCTGGCGTTCCATCCGGTGAAGGTTGGTGCTGTCCTCCAAACTACCCCGGGCGCGGACATAGGTCAGGGCGTGCTGGCCGTAGAGAGTAACGGTTTCGCCCTGCACCAACGTGTCGTCGATGCCGGAGAAGTCGTCCAGCACCTCCACGGTGACGCCCCCCACCAAGTCGTTGAGGATGGCCACCCCGTCCATGGTCAGGGAGACATAGTGGTCGATCTCCATCCCATTTAAAAGGTTGGAGACAGCCAGCACCGTGTTCTCACAGCTGTCCTCTTCCCCACTGCCGTAGGTGTGGGCCAGGGCCAGCTGGCCGGTGAAGGTCCCCGCCGGCTCCCCGGTGACGCCCAAAATCTGAATCTGGGTCATGGTGTCCCGGTTCAGCTGGATGGGGGTGCAGGTCTCATTTTGTTTATCCATCACTAGCAGGAGCAAAAAGTCCGCCTGCTGGTTGTTTACATACCCTTCTGGGGTTTCCCCCTCGAATTTGTCCACACCCAGGAGGAGCACCGTTTCCAGGTCCTCTCGTCTGGCGTAGGCAGTGCCGTTATAATAGGCGATTTCCCTGCCATCCACGGGGGCGTCGGCCTCTACAGCCGAAGACGGCCCCGGGGAGGAGACAGGCGCGTCCTGGGTGTTCTCCCAGCGCTGCAGCAACAGCATGCCCGCCAAAAAAACAAGGACCGCAGCTAAGATTGCCGCGGTCCCTTTCAGGACGCGGACGTCCACTCGGAATTTCATTTAGTTCTGGGCGCGCTTCTTCCACACCACAGCGGCGGAGGCCAGGGCCACACAGCCCAGGGCAATCAGCCCAGCGCCGGCCACAGGAGGCAGGCTGCTGTCCCCGGTCTGGGGAGAGGTGGGGGCGTTGGCGTCGGTGGAAGCGCTGGTGTCGGTCTCGGTGCTGTCCACCACAAAGGCGATGGGAGACAGGCTGTCGAAGGTCACGTCCACGGTGCCGTCGGCGTTCTGCACCACACGGTCATCGGGGATGATCTCCCAGTTGGAGCCCTCGTAGTTGTGGAGGACAATCAAGGTGGCGCTGGGGGCAACACCCACATCAAAGCGCAGAGTGATGTTGTTGCCCTCCTGGGCCAGGTACTCAGCGGCGGTGCCGGTCAGGGACACGTCGAACACATCCCGCACCACCAGGTCAGCCACCTGGGCGGCGCTGCCAATGGTCTGGAGGAAATCGCCAATGGTGGGCACCAGGTCGGCGATGGTGTTCGCCTGCTGAATCTGCTCATAGGCGTTGGTCAGCATCTCACTGATGTCGGCTGCCGCCTGCTCCAAGGCAGAGACGGGAGTCACGGTGATGTCCCCGGAGGCTACGCCGTGGACTTCATTGCCGTCCTGGTCCCGGATGATGGCGGAAACTTCGTTGCCATTGGCGTCTGTCACCGTGTCCACAGTGGGGGCGGGCTTCTGCTCCACGCTGGGGTTGAAGTTGACAGCCGCGGAAACAGGCGCCGCCAAAGTCACCGCGATGAGGAGCACAGAGAGGAACATTGCGAACTTTTTCATGGGGAATCATCCTTTCAGATTTTTTCCAATTTACTCTATCTCAGCCTGGCACACGGCCAGGACCAGATACCTTCGTTGGGAGTTGCCCGCCAAACAAGTGGACAGGACCAGCACTTTGTCGTCGGTGGAGACGGTGACGCCACTTGCAAACTGGGCGCCGATCTCCCGGACTTCGTAGATGCTGTTTAAAAAGGCGTTGAACCGGCGGCTGTCGGTGCAGTCGTAGTTGTAGAGGATGTGCCGGTTGTCGTAGGGCACGGCGGCAAACACTTGGTAGTGCAGCTCCTTCTCCGGCAGGTAGACAATCACCTCGCCGTAGTCCTCCAAGGCATTCTCCTGGGAGTAGGTCTCCTGGAGCTTGCCGAACATGGTGCCCGCATGCATCTGGTGGCCGTAGGCCACGGTGACTGGGTCTTCCATGGTGGTGGAGTTGTAGGCAGATTCCGTGAAAATGGCCCCGGCGGAGCTTTCGTTGCCGTCGCTGTCGTGGGTCAGGTAGAAGCTGTCGTCGCCTTGGCGCTGCACCAGAGGAAAATCGAACTCCGTGCCGG
>ENA-OROU01000497-OROU01000497.1-human-gut-metagenome-genome-assembly--contig:-NODE-497-length-42295-cov-3.721212_pt1 | contig 42295 bp, 35 predicted proteins | sample MGYA00242131_ERZ509054 | MGnify/ENA primary metagenome ERZ509054 (study PRJEB26280, sample SAMEA2338749) | human gut metagenome | biome: human gut; feature: human-associated habitat; material: faeces... | reverse complement strand
ATCTATCAGCAGAAACTACCGCAAAACAGATATCAGATGATTATTTACATAGTAGAAGTGATGGCAGGTGGTATGCCAGAAATGGTATTTGAATACGTTTTAAAGAAACATGGAATGAATCCACAAAAAGACATTAACCTTGTACAAAACATTGATTTTGCCAATACGTCAGGAGCATTTGTCTCGGGAGAGGCTGATTACACGGTTGAGTTCGAGCCAGCAGCAACCTTAATTGAAGAACAGGGAGCCGGTTATGTCGTTGCCTCCGTGGGAAAAGAGAGCGGCTATGTTCCTTACACGGCTTATAGTGTAAAGAAAAGCTATCTCGAAACCCACAAAGAATTATTAGAAGCCTTTACCCGTGCTATCGAAAAAGGACAGGAGTATGTCAATACCCACACACCAGCGCAGATAGCCAAAGTAATCGCACCACAATTTAAAGACACAGATAGAAAAACACTCGAAAAAATCGTAGAACGTTATGCTGAACAGGATAGCTATAAAGAAAATACAAAATTTGAAAAAGAAAGTTTCACCTTGATTCAGGATATATTAGAAGAAGCAGGGGAACTTGAAAAACGTGTGGATTATGAGACTTTAGTAACAACAGAGTTTTCGGAATAAATTTTGGATTGCCGCAGGCAAGGGAGACACCCTCTAAGAATGAAATAAGGATTATTTCATTCTTAGAGGGCTGTGTTTTGCGTAGAAAATCAGGAATTCAGCAACTTTTTCGACCGCTGAATCAACGCCGGATCATCAGAACTATTTAAAAAAGTGACGCTGCCTTTTCGTGTATTGTCAACCTGCGCCAAATCTGCCACCCTAAGCCGGCGGAGCAGCTCCTTCGCTGTTCCATAGCCGCCATCAAAGATCGTGACGGACGGGCCTGCTATTTTCTGAATCGTTTCCTTCAGGAACGGATAGTGGGTGCAGCCAAGAACAATGCCGGTAATATCTTTATCTTTATATGGGTCAAGCAGGTTATGGAGAAAGGTTTCAAGTTTTTCGCCAGATAAAATACCCTGTTCAACAAATTCCATAAGGCCTGGACAAGGCAGTGGATAAATGTCTGCCTGTTCATCGTAAAGACTTTCTAATTTGTGAAATTTCTCTTCGCGTAATGTCATCGGTGTAGCCATGACAACAACTTTTGCATGTCCTGTGGCTAATACTGCTGGTTTGATAGCTGGTTCTACACCGACTAAAGGTAGGTCGGGATACATATCCCGAAGAATTCGTACTGCGGCACTGGTTGCAGTGTTGCAGGCAACAGCAACGGCCTTTGCATGTTTTTCCTTAATAAGATATGTAATATGTTCAATCGTAAGCGCGCGCACTTCCTCGAGAGTTTTTGTTCCATAAGGGGCATGTTTGGAATCCCCGTAATAAATAAAATCTTCATTTGGCATCAGCTTTGTCATCTCTCTTAAAACACTGATGCCGCCCATACCGGAGTCAAATACCGCAATAGGGTCGGATAGTTGGTTCATAAATCTATGTTCCTCCTGATTATATTTATGTATTCCCTGAATCATTTTCTGGATTTGATTTTTTGGTGTATTCCTAATTAGTTATATCCGGATGCATTAATGCACACATCCTGTATAGCTCAAAAAATGAACAAAACTAATAAAAAATCTTCTTACAAAATCAAGCACAAGAAGATTCAGAAAGTACATATTTTCATTTGTCTTTAAAATAGTATAGTTTCTTTTCTTTACGAAATCAAGTGGGATTATGCATAAACAGTACCTAATTTGTACATTTCCGTTGAAAGGTGGCGAGGGATGTGGTATCATTTAATTCGCTTTAATGAAAATGAATTATATAATATAGAAAGAAAATGAATAAGTAAAGTGAATAAATAACAGGAATAAGCAAGAGTAGAGGGAAGGATGGCGAGTATGGGACAGAAGTATTTAGTGGTTAGTGATAATCATGGAAATATGTCGAATCTTGAGTATGTGATTGAAAGATTCCGTGGAAAGATTGAGGCTCTCATTCATTGCGGAGATATGGAGATTCCGCCGGAAATGTTAGAGGAATTGGCAGGATGTCCGGTTTATATGGCAGAAGGCAATTGTGATTATAATTTTAGCCGGGATAAAGAAGATATTTTTGAACTTGGCGATCATGTTGCATTTGTAACGCATGGGGATGCATATGGTGTGAGCTGGGGAGAAGAAGAACTTGTAAGTAAGGCTCAGGAGATGGGAGCGGATGTTGTTTTTTATGGACACACACATTGTCCGGCTTTTCATTATTATGAAAAAGAGGGCGTGACTGTATTTAATCCGGGAAGTATTGCACTGCCAAGACAGATGACACCGGCAGGACCTACATTTTTAATTATAGATTTAGCGGATGACGGGAGATTAACCCCGGAATTATATACGTTATAGAAAGTTTCACAGTAAATATTTTATAAATGATATTTTATAAAAAATATTTTGTGGGAAGTATTTCAGAACTTGTTAGTATATTTTTTTGAAAAATATGATTGAGAAAGAGAAAAGAATAACAAGTATAATAAAGATTTGGAGGCAATATGAAACGACAGAAAAGAGTAGCGGTAATTAATGATGTGACCGGATTTGGCAGATGTTCTGCTGCTGTGGCACAGCCAATCATTTCCGCGATGAAGATACAGTGCTGCGTGATGCCGACAGCAATCCTGTCTGTACACACGGGATTTCCAAACTATTTTTTACAGGATTATACACCATATCTTAGGACATATATGAATAGCTGGGAAGAGACAGGTATTGAATTTGATGGAATTACAACGGGCTTTATCGGGTCGAAAGAACAGATAGGGCTTGTTATTCAATTTTTTAAACGGTTTAAAAAGGAGAATACATTAGCGGTTGTTGATCCGGTTATGGGAGATTACGGAAAGCTTTATTCATCTTATACAGATGATATGTGCCAGGAAATGAAAAAACTTCTCCCATATGCGGATGTGCTTACCCCGAATCTTACGGAAGCCTGTCGCATTCTTGATTTGGATTATCACAAAGTAGATTTGTCAGAAGAGGGACTTGCAGCGATTTGTGAGGCTTTAAGCGATATGGGGCCAAGTAGAATTGTGATCACAGGCTTACAGCAAGGTGATTTGATATTTAATTATATTTTTGAGAAAAATAAGACTTCAGAATTATTATCAACAAGAAAAATCGGTGGAGACCGTTCGGGAACAGGCGATGTATTTTCTTCTATTGTAACAGGAGCTTTGATTCAGGGACAGGATTTTAAAACAGCAGTAAGAAGAGCAGTCACATTTCTTGATAAAGCGATTGCTTATACGGCACAGATGGAACTGCCGTGGAACTACGGAATATGTTTTGAAGAATATTTAGAGGAGATTTAGCGATGATTTTATATACAGTGAAAAATGGTGTTTACTATAACTTAGAGGACTTTAAAGAGGATTTATCTGATCTTGGGGAGAACGGATTTCCGAATAAGATTTATATTAACATGACAAATAGATGCTCCTGTTCCTGTACATTTTGTTTAAGAAGTTTAAAGGAATTTAACGAGCATAACAGCTTGTGGCTTAAGGAAGAACCTTCTGTAGAATTAGTAAAAGAATTATTTTCCAAGTATGACTGGTCTAAAGTTGCAGAGATTATTTTCTGTGGTTTCGGTGAGCCTACGATGCGTTTTAATGATGTAGTAGAAGTAGGACAGTGGTTAAAGAGCATCCATCCAGATATTCCTCTGCGTATTAATACCAATGGTCTGTCTGATTTAGTCTTTGGTGAGCCGACTGCAAGTCGCCTTGCCGGAATTTTTGATACTGTTTCCATCAGCTTAAATTCTTCTACTGCACAGAAGTATCTTGATGTGACGAGAAACCGCTTTGGACTCGCTTCTTACGATGCAATGCTCAGCTTTGCAAAGGCCTGCCAGCGTTATGTGCCAAATGTAGTAATGACCGTTGTTGATGTGATTGGCGAGGAAGAAGTCGCAGCCTGCCAGAAAGTGTGTGATACACATGGACTTCATCTCCGTGTACGTCCTTATGAGGCAAATTAAAAAGTTTTGTATATTTTCCTTAAAAACAGCAGAGAATACCTCCGGTAAGGAGGTGTTTTTTTATGGAAAAAGCAGATAAAAGAAAGATAGTTCTTATTGGAACTGGAATGGTGGGAATGAGCTATGCCTATGCACTGTTAAACCAGAATTTATGTGATGAGCTTGTCCTTATTGATATTAATAAAAAAAGAGCTGAGGGCGAGGCGATGGACTTAAACCACGGGGTAGCATTTAGCGGTGGAAATATGGAAATCTATGCGGGAGAATATACAGATTGCTGCAATGCAGATCTTGTTGTGCTGACAGCAGGCCTTCCGCAAAAAGAAGGGCAGAACAGGCTTGATTTATTAAAGGAAAACCGGAAAATATTTGAGAGAATTCTTCAATCTGTACTGGAAAATGGATTTCACGGCATTTTTCTTGTTGCAACAAATCCGGTAGATATTATGACAAGGATTGTATATGAAATCAGTGATTTCCCGCCAGAAAAAGTGATTGGTACAGGAACAGCACTTGACACGGCAAGACTTCGATATCTTCTTGGAGAAAAGTTTATGATAGACCCAAGAAATATGCATGCTTACGTTATGGGAGAACACGGAGATAGCGAATTTGTTCCGTGGAGCCAGGCGATGATGGCTACTAAGCCCATTTTTGATTTGTGTGGGGAGACAGAAGGGTGTCATTTTCAGGAACTCCTTGAATTAGAGGAAGAAGTACGTATGGCAGCCTATAAAATTATCGAGGCCAAAAAGGCAACGTATTATGGAATCGGTATGGCAATGGCACGGATTACAAAAGCAATTTTTGGAAATGAATACAGTGTTCTTACCGTATCTGCACATTTGCAGGGAGAATACGGGGAAAATGGAATTTATATCGGAATTCCATGTGTTGTAAACCGAATGGGAATCCAGCGGATTGTAGAACTTCCATTAGGAAGTGAGGAAAAACAACGACTGCATTCTTCCTGTGAAACGTTAGAAAACACATATCGGGAAATTTGACTATAAAAATTTTGGAAAATATGATATACTATGAAACTGTGATGATTTATTACGTTAATGTATGAGTGAGGTTCCCGCTTTTTCGGGAACCTGTCAAGATACTGTATTCTCGGAATTTTTTTGTGCTTGATTTTGTGAGAAGATTTTTGTCAGTTGTGCCAGAATTTTTGAGGCGTACGTTGATGAAAATTGGGTGCAGCTGGCGGAAAATCAGCCACAAAAGCAAGCGCAAGAAAGACTTCGAGAGTACATGATAATAAAATGGAGGCAAAATGGACTATTTATTAGATGTACATACCCACACAATTGCCAGCGGCCATGCCTATAACACCATCATGGAGATGGCAAAGGCAGGGTTTGATAAAGGATTAAAATTACTTGGAATTACAGAACATGCACCAATGATGCCGGGTACCTGCCACGCAATGTATTTTCATAACTTAAAGGTAGTTCCAAGAACAATGTGCGGTATCGAATTAATGCTTGGTGCAGAACTTAATATTTTAGATTATGACGGACATATAGATTTGGATACCCGTGTATTAAAGCAGTTAGACCTTAAAATCGCAAGCCTGCACAGTGTTTGCATTCAGCCAGGAACAAGAAAGGAAAATACACAGGCGGTTTTAGGAGCAATTCATAATCCGTTAGTAGATATTATCGGACATCCGGATGATGGAATCTATCCTCTTGAATATGAACCAATCGTGGAAGCAGCAAAGGAAACGAACACACTTCTTGAAGTAAATAACAACTCTTTAAACCCTGCCGGTTCCAGAAAACACACCAGAGAGAATCTGATTGCAATGTTAGAGCTGTGTAAGGAATATAAACAGCCAGTTATCATGAACAGTGATTCCCACGTATTTTGCGATGTAGCAAGAAGAGATTTTTCAGAAAAACTCATAAAAGAAATTGATTTTCCAGAAGAATTGATTGTAAACCGTTCTGTCGATGTATTTAAAGAATACATTCACCGAAAATATGAGGAAAAATAAGTGCGAAAAAATTAAAATAATTATGGAAAACGAAATGTAATTACGAGGAAAAATAATTACAGAAAAGTCAATTAAGACAATAAAAGTTTTAAAGGAAGAGGTGAAACTTATGGGGAAAAGTGTACATAACGAAGAAACTAAAAAGTTAATGGAAGGCATTTTAAAGCTGCAGTCCGTAGACGAATGTTATGCTTTCTTTGAAGATTTATGCACAGTCAATGAACTATTATCCTTAGGACAGCGCTTTGAAGTAGCCAACATGCTTCGCAATCATAAGACTTACAATGAAGTAGCCGAAGCAACAGGAGCCTCCACTGCGACGATCAGCAGAGTAAATCGCTGCCTGAACTATGGAACAGACGGGTATCAATTGGTGCTGGGACGTATGGAGGAGGATAAATAGCTGAGAGTGTTTGGCGGAAGACAGACGAATCCTGCAAGCAAAATAATTCATATCTGTGACTTTAGTCGCTGCGAATAGGTATCTGCAAACAGTATCTCATTAAAATAATTGATTTTGACTCCGTCGTAAAAAACACAAAGTCGCAAAATCAATTATTTTAATGAGATACTGTTACCAATGTTGTATAATCGCAGCTCCGAGGCCGCAGATATGGATTATTTTGCTTACAGGATTCTGTTTCTTGGTTAAACGAAGAATAGAGTATATTTACCTCCATACATTGGGTGGAGATTTGAGGATGAAAGTTGATAATTTCTTCTGGCTCAAAAGACATAACCAACAAACTAAATTTGCAAATCTCTCCACTCTAAAGAGAAAACAAAAATCCGATAACTCAAATCCACAAATTCTTCCACATCAAAGAAGAAATAGTCCCCCATCTAGCCAAAGACAGAAAATAGACCAACGATATCCTCCTAAATGTGGCCTCGGAGCAAGTGTTGGATGTGAGCGCAAAAGCGAACATTCAACACGCCGCGACTAAAGTCACATTTAGGAGGATATCGTTGGTCTATTTTCGTCTGTTAACTAGTTATTTCTTCTTTGATCCCTTCTTCTTAGGAGGATTTTCTTCTCTTCTCTTATCAATGAGTTTTTCGATAATCTGTTTTCGGATATAAATATCATATCCAAGCTGGTAGATAAAAGAAAAATCATCAAGATATTCTGATTCTTCGGTGGAAGGCGAATGCTCTGCAAAAGAATTACGAGTTCGTTCCCATGTTTTTATAATGTCTTCTGAAATGTATTCTTCATTAGCGGTGTTATCGTCAATGATTTTCTGGTAAATATCAGAGAGGGTCAGATCATTTTCCTCATTCTTTGGAAAATACTTCTCGGAGAGAGGTTCTAACAGGCTTTGGATATCTGATATTGATAACATGCTCTTTAGATAATAAATCATAATGAGAAGAAAGACATGTTCTCTGGAATATTTCTTCTTGTCAGAAGGGGGGAGCAGATGATTCTTCGTGTAGTTATTGATCATTGTTTTTGTCAGAATCTTATCGTCAGGATATCTCTTAGAACCAGCTAATCTGGTATCCATTAATGTTGTTACCTGATCCATATATAATCCGATGTCTGGAATGTCTTCCGGAGGAATCGGTTCTGTTTTTAATAAGGCGTACAGCCAGTCTTTATAATTATCCAAAATGGTACCTCCATATATTTGATGTGCTCCAGAGTATTTTCAAACACGCTCTGAAGTATATATACAAATGTTTGTGTAACTATATTATATAGTTTTTATTACTATATAGCAAGGGAAAATATCAGGAAAAATAAAATCTATCTCATAAGTGACAAGAATGGAAAAGTAAGGTATAATAAAAATATATATCTGTCATTTGACAGCGGATATAAAATATATAATAGAGATGTACTTTCGAATCAGATTGTACATAAGTGCAAGGAGGTTTATTATGGGATTATTCAAAAGTCAGCTTGCCAATGTAGTAGAATGGGAAGAATACAGAGATGACGTTATTTTCTATAAATGGAATAACAGTGAGATTAAAAAGGGCTCCCGTTTGATTATCCGTCCGGGCCAGGACGCTATTTTTTTATACAATGGTGTTACAGAAGGTGTTTTTGAAAAAGAAGGAAATTATGATATAGAATCAGATATCATTCCATTCCTCTCTACACTAAAGGGATTTAAGTTTGGATTTAACAGTGGCATTCGTGCGGAAGTCATTTTCATCAATACGAAGGAATTTACGATGAAGTGGGGAACGAAACAGGCTGTGAATCTGCCGACAGAGGCTCTGCCAGGGGGAATGCCGATTCGTGCGAACGGAACATTCCAGTTTAAGGTAGGAGATTATCAGATGCTTATTGACAAGGTGGCTGGTGTCAAGAAGCAGTATACAATCGATGAAGTAAGAGAACGTGTATTATCCATGCTTAACCAGCTTCTTCTTCGCTGGATTGTCCGCGAGGGAAAGGATATGTTTAACATTCAGGCAAATGCAGTGGAGATTTCTCAGGGAATCTTAGGAGAACTGAATACAGAGATGCAGAAGATTGGTCTTGCTGCAACCAGTTTCCAGATTGATTCTGTAAGTTATCCAGAAGAAGTACAGAAGATGGTAACGAAGGTAGCGAGCCAGAGTATGGTTGGCGATATGGGAAGATACCAGCAGATGGCGATGATTGATGCCATGACGAATACAAGTAATAATGGCGGCGGCAATAATATGGCAACAGATATGGCCTCCATGCAGATGGGAATGATGATGGGGCAGCAGATGGTGAACCAGATGCAAAGTGCCATGCAGCAAAATAACCAGAATATGCAGGGACAGGTACAGAATGCAGCTCCGGCACCACAGAATCAGGCGGCAGGACAGGCTTCTGGTACAATACCGAACTTCTGTCCAAACTGTGGTCAGAAGACAGAGGGAAGCAAGTTCTGTCCGAATTGTGGCCAGAAGTTAGTATAGAGTGTGTTTTAGACATTTTAATTAATTACAGAATTTGATTTATAGCCAGAGCGTGTTTGAAAAATTAGAAAGCAACTGCACGCATCATTTTACTGTATATATTTCGCCTTTGTTTGGGTGGAATTGTCTGTAAATTGTGACGTACATCTTGCTGAAAGTATTTTTCAAACACGCTTTAGTTTGGAAAGGTTGAATAATGAGTATTTATGATACTTTAAATAATGAACAAAGAGAGGCGGTATTTTGTACAGAAGGCCCCCTTTTAATGCTTGCGGGAGCGGGTTCAGGAAAGACCAGATCTCTGACACACCGCATTGCATATTTAATAGAAGAAAAAGGAGTTGCGCCGTGGAACATTTTGGCGATTACTTTTACCAATAAAGCAGCGCAGGAGATGAGGGAAAGAGTAGATGCATTAGTAGGCTACGGTTCCGAAGATATTTGGATTAGTACGTTCCATGCGACTTGCAGCCGTATTTTACGAAGACATATCGACTTATTAGGGTATGATAGAAACTTTACGATTTACGATGCGAGTGACCAGAAGTCTCTGATGAAGGAAGTTTTAAAAGAGATGAAGATTGATACAAAGCAGTTTCCGGAACGCTCGGTCATGTCTGAGATTTCTTCTGCAAAAAATGAATACAAGTCCCCACTTGACTATCGGAATGAATATGGAAGCAATTTCCGTAATCAGAGGATTGCAGATATTTATGAGCATTATCAGAAACGCCTCAAAGAGAATAATGCATTGGATTTTGATGATTTGCTTGTAAAAATGGTAGATTTATTTCAGACCAATCCAGATGTGTTAGAGCATTATCAGGACAGATTCCAGTATATCATGGTGGATGAGTATCAGGATACCAATACGGTACAGTTCCTGTTAGTAAGTCTTCTCGCCAAAAAATACAGAAATCTTTGTGTTGTCGGGGATGATGACCAGTCCATTTACAAGTTCAGAGGAGCGAATATTTATAATATTTTAAACTTTGAAAAAGTATTTCCGGATGCACAGGTTATTCGTTTAGAGCAGAATTACCGTTCTACGCAGAATATTTTAAATGCAGCTAATGGTGTGATAGCGAACAATAAAGGAAGAAAAGAAAAGAAGCTGTGGACAGAGAATCAAAAAGGAGAGCTGGTTCATTTTAAGCAGTATGATACTGAATACGACGAAGCAGACGGTGTGGTATCAAGGATTAATTTCCTTGCGATGCGGGGAGTACAGTATAAAGACATGGCTATTTTATATAGAACAAACGCCCAGTCCCGTATTTTTGAGGAAAAGTTAAAGCAGAAAAATATTCCATATGCAATTGTGCGTGGTATCAGTTTCTATGATAGAAAAGAAATCAAAGACCTGATGAGCTACTTAAAAGTAGTAGATAGTGGAATGGATGACCTCTCTGTGAAAAGAATTATAAATGTGCCAAAACGAGGCATTGGACAGACAACGATTAACCGTCTGCAGGAATTTGCAATTTTGAATCAGATGAGTTTCTTAGATGCAGTATTTAATGCAGATGAAATTCCAGAAGTGACACGTGCACTCGCAAAGCTTCATAAATTTGCAGATATGATAGAAGAATTCCGCGAATATGCCAGCGAGCATGAAATCAGTGAGCTTTTAGAGCATATCCTTGACGTGACACAGTACAGAGCAGAATTAGAAGCAGAGGGGACAGATGAATCAATAAGCAGACTGGAAGATATCGAAGAACTTTTCAATGACATTGCCTATTATGAAGAAGAGGAGGAGAATCCGAACCTTCGTAATTTCCTCGCAGAAAAAGATATGTATACCTTAAATGCAGGAATTGATAACTTGGAAGATGAAAATAATAAAGTACTTTTAATGACCCTTCATAATGCAAAAGGATTGGAATTTAATAATGTTTTTCTCGGCGGAATGGAAGAAGGAGTTTTTCCAGGCTTTGGAGCCATGATGTCAGGAGACGAATCTGAAATAGAAGAAGAGCGTCGGCTTTGTTATGTAGGCATCACCAGAGCAAAAGAAAGATTATTCTTAAGTGCAGCAAAACGCAGAATGCTTCGAGGCCAGACACAGTACAACCGCCGTTCCCGCTTTATCGATGAAATCCCAGGACAGTATCTTGATACAGAACAGCGTGTTTCCGAACAGCGTGTTGTCAAGAACACAGAACGTCCTGCAAAATACCAGTATGGAGCCAAAGCGGGCAAACCATATAATTTAAGCGACTTTAAAGTAAAACCAGTAGGAGAATTAGACTATCAGGTAGGTGACCGCGTAAAACATATCAAATTTGGCGTGGGAACTGTACAGGAAATCACAAAAGGCGGCAGAGACTTTGAAGTAGCGGTGGAGTTTGACAGAGTCGGAAGGAAGAAGATGTTTGCTTCTTTCGCAAAACTTAAAAAGGTAAAATAATTTGCCCGCAGGCAGGGAAGACAGCCCGCTGCCTGCGGCAAATTGGTATTTAAAAAATATTTTATTGGTAAAGTTCTCCGTCTCGTGATATACTAAAGACAAAATTAATAAGGAGGATTGCACAATGAAGAATATTGATGAATTACTCGGTGTTGCAAAGTTATCAGAATTAATGAGCAATGATAAAAAAGATGAATCCAAAAAAGTTTTATGGGTTCTGGCAATTATCGGAGCAGTTGCAGCAGTCGCAGGAATCGCAGCGGTAGTTTACAAATATCTTTCTCCAGATTATTTAGAAGATATTGATGATGACTATGACGATTTCGATGATGATTTTTTTGATGAAGATGATGAAGTAGAAGAAACAGCAGAGGAAGAAGCTGCCAAAACAGAAGAAGAGAAAAAATCTGAAGAAGCAACAGAAGAAAAATAGGAATCAGATTGATTCAGAGTAAGTGGCCGGCGTGACAGCTTAAAGTTACGTCGGTTATTTTATTTTTTATAAATAAATTCTGCTTTTGTCACGGGCAGAAATTAATCACAGGTGGAAATTAACTACCTTTAACACACTCCAGTCAGCTTGTAAGCAATGAGAGAGGTTGTTGGAAAACTATTTTGCAGAAATATTTCATGAGAGAGATTGAAAAAAGACAAATTTTAAAATGTCATAAAATAAGCGGTTAGTTGAATTAATTGTCTGAAAAAAATATATTATTAAAAAAATTAAAAAAAGTTGAAAAAAACTGTTGACATTTTCTTTGGTGTGGTATATAATGCATATTGTCAGCGCGAGAGAGTAGCGAAGACAAAGAAAATAACATATCGGGGTGTGGCTCAGCTTGGCTAGAGCGCTTGATTTGGGATCAAGAGGCCGCAGGTTCGAATCCTGTCACCCCGATATTTGCGGGTGTAGTTCAATGGTAGAACACTAGCCTTCCAAGCTAGATACGTGGGTTCGATTCCCATCACCCGCTTCTCTGTATGTACAGAGAGATGTGTCTGTAGCTCAGCTGGATAGAGCAACGGCCTTCTAAGCCGTGGGTCGGGGGTTCGAATCCCTTCGGGCACGTTTGTCAGGTTGTCCTGGCTATGGTGGGTGTGGCGCAGTTGGTTAGCGCGCCAGATTGTGGCTCTGGAGGCCGAGGGTTCGAATCCCTCTATCCACCTTTTGTATCCTTGTTTGTGACAAGGATTTTTTATTAAATGAAAAAATATAGGAAAGATATTCAGAGTTTTATCTGTATATGATGATGGGCCGTCGCCAAGCGGTAAGGCACAGGACTTTGACTCCTGCATCCCGCGGGTTCGAATCCCGCCGGTCCAGTTTTTATCCCCTTTTGATTGTATATCAAGAGGGGTTTTTGTTTTTTGTATTTACATAAACTTTATTATATGATATTCTTCAAATGTATGACAATACGAAAAAAAGTCTATATATTAGGAAAAGAGGATGGTTGAAAATGAATATTGTATGTTTGGACTTAGAGGGTGTACTTGTTCCGGAAATTTGGATTGCATTTGCAGAGGAGACAGGAATTCCAGAACTCAAAAGAACAACGAGAGACGAGCCGGATTATGACAAGCTTATGAATTATAGAATAGGTATTTTAAAAGAACATGGTCTTGGACTTAAAGAAATTCAGAGCACTATTGCAAAGATAGACCCTATGCCGGGAGCAAAGGAGTTTTTAGATGAACTTCGTTCGATTACACAGGTTATTATTATCAGTGATACATTTACACAGTTTGCAAGTCCGCTTATGAAGAAGCTTGGATGGCCTACAATTTTCTGTAATTCACTTGAAGTTGCAGATGATGGAGAAATCACAGGATTTAAGATGCGTTGTGAACAGTCTAAGCTGACAACAGTTAAAGCACTTCAGTCTATCGGTTATGATACGATTGCAAGTGGTGACAGCCACAATGACCTTGGGATGATTCGTGCCAGCAAGGCAGGATTTCTTTTCAAAAGTCCTGACAGCATCAAGGCAGAAAATCCTGACCTTGAAGCATTTGATACATATGATGAGCTTATGGCAGCTATCAGGAAAGCTTTATAATTAAAGTTAAATATTACCGGTGCAATTATCAATGATATACTACACTGGAAACATTAAAATTATTGTCATGGTATACCACGATTTTGTCGTGGCTGCTGTGGCGATTTTTGGTTTAATAAATAATGAAAAGATGGTATAATGAAATTTAAGTTAAAGGAGGAGGTTTTTTGTATGAAGAGACGAAGAAATATATCGATTAAAACAAAGCTTTTGGGGATCATAATTCCTGTAGTTATAGCTATAGTTGTGGTTCTTGTACTCGTAGCTTATGAAATGTCATCAGGTATTATTGAAAATTATTCAGAAAGTCTTTTGGAGTCTTCCGTAGTCAATCAGGCGAATGAGATTGAAGCGTGGCTTGAACAAAATATAGCCTCATTTCAATCTGCCAAGAGGACTATCGAAAAAATCAATCCAAATGACAGTGAATTACAAAATATGTTAGATGGATATTATGGATTTAATGATAATTATCCTGATGGAATATACATTGCAGATTCTTCAGGAAAGTTTATGAAAGCATCGGAATCAAAAAAAACAGAGTCTGATGTTACGCAGAGTGTATGGTATAAGGAGGGGCTTACAAGAATCAACATGAAAGTAGGCTCTGCTTATAAAAACTCAGAGGGGATAAATGTCATAAGTGCCTCGGCAATGTTGAATGATGGCAGTGATAAGGTGCGTGTTATTTCAGCAGACATGACACTTGACCGTATAACAATCATAGTAAATGCCTTTATTGAAATGAATAAGGCGGAGTCGGTACTTGTTGACAAAAATACAGGTGTTATAATTGCCAACAGGGACAATAATCTTATCTCACAAAAAATTGGTGACGGAAATCAGAGTGAATATTACAAGAAGCTTGCAAAAAATATAACTGCGAAAAAATATGATTCAACCACAATTGATGGAGAGATGACTGTTTTCAAAGAGGTAGATGGAACAGACTGGCTGTTGGTATCATATGTGCCAAAGAGTGTTATAATGTCTGACCTTGTAAATCTTCGTACAACAATGATTGTTATAAGTATTGTGTGCATTCTTTTGTTGTGTGTTCTTATTGAACGTGTTACATATGTTGTTATTAAGCCTGTAAAGACTATGACAAGTGTAATAACGAAGATGACATCGGGTGATTTCACGGTTAATATGGAAGTTAAGGGTCATGATGAAATCGCAGTTATGGGAGAGAGTGTTAAGAAATTTATTTCCACAATGAAACAAATGATACAGGAAATGGGAGATGTTTCGGGAAAACTTAAAAAACAGGCAGATAAAAGCAAAGATGTTTCGGGTGAAATGAATTCAGCTGCATCTATACAGTCTCAGTCTATGGGTGAATTAAATTCAACTGTAGACCAGCTTTCGCTTTCTGTCAATGAAATAGCCGAGAGTGCTACAAAGCTTGCAGGTGTTGCATCTGATACGAAGAATGATGGAAGTCAGGTAGGCGAAAAGATGGATGAGACTGTGCGGGTGTCTGAAAAAGGCAGAGAGGACATGAAAAATGCAGGTCAGGCACTTGAAAGTATAGAGCAGTCAATACATAATCTAAAGGAAGCTGTGAATAAAGTTGGAAGTGCATCCGGAGAGATTGTTCAGATTATAAATCTGATTGGAGAAATAGCAGACCAGACAAATCTTTTGGCGTTAAATGCATCTATTGAGGCCGCACGTGCAGGTGAAAGTGGAAAGGGATTTGCAGTTGTTGCATCTGAGATTGGAAAACTTGCAAACAGCAGTACAGAATCTGTGTCGAATATTACAGTGCTTATAACAGAGATAAATAATCTTGTTGCAGATGCCGTGAAACAGGCAGGAAGCAGTGCGGAGGATATATCAGGAAGTGCCGAACTTATACATACAGCTGTTGATACATTTGATACAATATTTAACAATATACAGGATACAGGTTCATTGATAGGAGAGATGCTTGAGAAGATAAATGAGGTTGATGCTGTTGCTACAAATGTAGCAGCTATTTCAGAAGAACAGGCAGCAAGTTCTGATGAGATTCTTGCGACATCAGAGTCGATGCTGAAACAGGCAGAGAAGATTTCAAATAACAGTGATGCTGTTGAGGAGGAGGCAGACAATCTTGCATTGTCAGCACAACAGCTTGAAAATCAGGTTAATCAGTTTCAGGTTTAGGAGGGGAGGAATACTTATGAAGAGGTTAGTAAGTTTGTTTATATGTTTAGCATTAGCTATAGGTTGTATGAGTGGGTGTGGAGGCAAAAACAACAGTTCGTCAGATATAAGTGCAAGCGGGATGAAAATATTATTTTCATTATCACAAGCGGATGATTTCAGAAGTGCGGTTGCAAATAAAGCAAAAGAAACGGCTGAAAAGGCGGGGGCTACAGTTGATATTGTAGATGAAGAAAATTCTATTGAAAATCAGGTAAGTGATATCAAGAAGGCTGTATCAGAAAAGTACGATGTAATAATATGTGGTCTGGTTGATATAGATACTGCTTTTGAAATTGAAGCGATAGCGGGAGATATTCCGATAGTATTCTTTAATACATGCCCTGACAGTGACAGACTTGAGGCAGATAAATACATATATGTAGGTTCAAACGAGGAAGATGCCGGTAAATATCAGGCAGAAGCGGTATTGAAGGATTTTCAGTCATCCGATGAAATAAATGTTGCGATATTTAAAGGAGCAGCATCACATGCCGCTACAGAGCCAAGAACACAGGCTTTAAAAGATGCATTAAATGCTTCAGGAAAGACCGTGAACTTTGTATTTGAGGATAATGCTGACTGGGATAAGGAAAAAGCAAAGGATATGTTTAAGCAGTTTTTAAAGACAAATCAGAAATGCGATGCAGTTGTGTGCAATAATGATACTATGGCAACAGGGATTATAGAGGCATGCAAAGAAGAGGATTTAGGTGATATAAAAATATATGGTATAGATGCAACGGCAGAAGGATGTGCTGCTATAGAAGCAGGTACTATGGCATTTACTGTTTACCAGTCAGCAACAGGACAGGGTGAGATGGCTGTTAAGGCTGCGGCGGCTATGGTAAAAGGTGATGGAATATCAACACTTAAAGGTGCTACAGATGATAAGAAATACGTGTGGGTACCATTTGAGAAAGTTGACAGTTCAAATGTAAAAGATTATGAATAATTTTTGATTTATTTTTATTATAATGTGTAACGCCGAGATTAATATAAAAAAGTTTATATTAATCTCGGCTGTTTATTTTCTATAAATATGTCTCTTCAAATTGTTTGATTGGTATAGGCTTTGAAAAATAATATCCCTGATATACTTTGCATCCCATATGTGTAAGTTCTGCAACCTGTTCTTTTGTTTCAACACCTTCTGTTATAACAGCAAGACCAAGAGTTTTTGTGAGTGCAATTATTGTATTTAAAATAGACATACTCTTTTTTAAACGGTCAGGCTTTGTTGTTCTTAAAAATCCCATGTCGATTTTAATGACGTCAACATCCATATCTTTAAGCGTGTTAAGTGAGGAATATCCGCTTCCAAAATCATCAATTTCAACCTGAAAACCATATTGTCTGAACTGCTGAATAATATCAAGCTCACCGGAAGCACCTGTCATAAGTGCAGTTTCAGTGATTTCAAGTTTAAGTGTTGAAGGTATGATATGATATTTTTCAACGAGAGATGTGATGGTTTCATATACATCCATGTAATAAAAATCTTTAGTGGAGATATTTATGGATATATACAGGCTGTTGAGTCCATCTTTCTGCCATTGTGCAAGCTTTTTTACAGCGAGTTCCCAAACAAATTTGTCAAGACGGTAGATAAGACCTGTGCGTTCAAATACTTCTATGAAATCGCCCGGAAAGATAAGACCACGTTTTGGATGCTGCCATCTTACAAGTGCCTCAGCACCAAGTATTTGTCCGTCTGATGTCATCTGAGGCTGAAGGTACATACAAAACTGTTTTTCATCCAAAGCCTTTTCAAAATCACCGACAAGCTGTTTTTCAATGATAGTATCATTGAAAATTGTATCATTGTAATATGCAATAGATTTAGCGTAATTGTCATAAAGTGTTTTGATTGCCAGATTTGCCTTATCACACATTATCGAGATATCCTCGTTTATATCAGTGATTTCATAAACACCGATATAGATATGAAGATGATAAAGGTCGTTGTTGAATGTGCGTCCCATTGTGCGTATAGCGTTAATAAAAGACTGTTCATTAAATTTGGATTTTGGGATACATGCGGCGAATTTATCTCCGCCTGTTCTGCCGTAAATGATACCCTCGCCGCACTGCTCTTTGAGTAGGTCAGCTTCCATTTTTAAAACTTCATTTCCTTTTTCAAGACCGAATAAATCATTTATCAGTTTAAAATCTTTAATATTTGAACTGAGGAGCAGCCATTCTGTATCCGGATTTGCCTTGAGGATTTCAGAGGCTTTTACTGAAAAATAGTTTTTATTGTACAGACCGGTAAGTGTATCATGCGTTGCGAGATACCTTTCTTTTTCAAATGCAAGATGTTTTTCGGTATTATCAATAAGATTTAAGAAAAAACCGATATATTCTTCTTTCTTATCAAATAATTTTCTGTATTCTATGTCAAAGTAGTGTGTTTTATTATCAATGATGTATTTGTCACTACATTCAATGGAATTAAGATTGTTGATGTTATTTTTTTCTATCCACTTCAGTGCATAGTCAGAAATGGATGAAAGAGGGATTGACTGACTGTCAAACATCTTCCGTGCACGGTCATTTGCGTAGACGCAATCATTGTTTATATCAAAACATATAATAGCATTGTTCATTTCTGCTACAACAATAGACAGCGTTTTGTCTATAAGTTCATTTGGGGAACGATAAAGTGTAAAATAGCATATTATTATTGCAGCAAATACAAAAAACGGAAGTGATACATCTATAGGAAACTCTGATATATTGCATACAGAGTTTAAAAGTATTATTATGCACATTATTGTAAGTACCGGAAGATACTTTTTACGGTAAAAATATGGTATTTGTAGAATTTTTATTGTAAATGATGCAATAATACAAAATACAATACAGTATGCAAAAGCATAGTGAAGGTAGTAAAAAAGTTTTTTGTCAGCTACATGATACAATGTAAAATCCATATATCTGACTGTTTTTAAGGTAAATGCATTGTGGAGAAATGTATTTAAAAATAATGATATTCCATCCAAATATGCGAGTATAAAACAGCCTGTTCTAAATGGCGTGACTTCGTTAAATACAAGTGTATACTGCTGAGAGTATTGAAGTATGTATATAAGTACCATGTCAAATGAAAACAGATAAAGACCTTCCATCAGATATGCAAATGTTTCGTTCGTGGAAAGTGCAAACAAGCCATTTCCGAATATGGTTATAATTGCAAAAACAAGACAATTCTGAATTGAAGATGCAACTTTATTTTTGATTTTGTTGGCATATTTTATACATATCAGTATGGGTATTATCATTAGAAATAAAAATGCCAGGTATATTTTATCCATACAAATTAACCTCCATTCAAATACGTGGATAATGTACTAAGTTATTTATCGGTATTTTGTTTAATACTTTTAAAAACATATTATTGTATTCAATTGTACCATAAATTGGCTTGTGTTTGAATAAATTTAGCTTAATTTTTAAAGAGTTTTTGTGTTACTTTTGTAAAAAGTGTGTTAAAATGATTTCCGGTTTGCCACTTTTGAAGTTTATGGAAATGAGGTTTAACAATGAAAGATTTAACAGAAGGAAAAACACTGCCGCTTATAATGGGATTTGCCATACCTATTGCTATAGGAAATATATTTCAGTTATTTTACAGTCTTGCTGATACGAGAATAGTAGGGCAGTTTCTGGGAGAAAATGCACTTGCCTCTGTTGGAGCCACAAGTTCGTTAAATAACATGATAATCGGATTTTTGCTGGGAATGACAAACGGATTTGCGATAATCGTTGCAAGGAGTTATGGTGCAAAGGATGAGAATGGAATAAAAAAAGCAGTATCGGCAACTTTTGTGCTTGGAATAGCCGTGTCGCTTGTATTTACTGTGCTTAGCGTGGCATTTTTAAGAAATATACTTGAATTTTTAAATACCCCTGAAAATCTTATAGATGGCGCATACAGATATTTCAGAATAATCCTTTTGGGAATGACCGGGGCAATGTTATACAATGTCTGTGCAGGACTTTTCAGAGCGATAGGAGACTCAATTACGCCACTTATTTTTCTGATAATTTCCACATTTGTTAATATAGGTCTTGATATTTTGTTTGTCTGTGGATTTAAGTGGGGAGTTGAAGGTGCGGCGTTTGCCACGATATTATCTCAGATTTTGTCATTTGCATGCTGTTTTGTGTATATGCTTAAGAAATATCCGGTGCTTCATTTTGGAATAAAGGATATAAAGCTTGAAAAGAGTCTTGTAAAGTCAATGTTTGCGATAGGATGTTCAATGGGATTTATGAGTTCGCTTATAAATATCGGTTCTGTGGCACTTCAGGGAGCCATAAATTCGCTCAATAATGCAAATTATATTGTTGCGCATACAGCGGCAAGAAAGATTTCAGAGTTCTTTATGCTTCCGTTTACTGTATTTGGAACAACGATGGCAACTTTCTGTGGTCAGAATATGGGTGCGAAAAGACCTGACAGAATAAAGAAAGGAATATGGCAGGTTACGATAGTTACCTGGATATGGTGTGCTTTAATGGTGCTGTTATCGTATACGGTTGTTCCATATATGGTGGAGATGATAACGGCAACAAAACAGCAACAGGTTATAGACACGGCATCACTTTATCTAAGAGTTGATACACTGCTTTATTTTATCCCGGCTGTTATATGTATACTTAGAAATGCAATGCAGGGAATTGGTGACAGCGTTACACCAGTTGTATCAAGCTCGTTTGAACTTATATGTAAAGTGCTTGTAGCAACATTTTTAACACCGGTATTAGGATACTGGGCTATTATATGGGCGGAGCCTATAGCATGGGTTATAATGGTTATACCTTTGCTTATCGGAATAAAGAAAAATCCGGTTTTTAAGACTGTTTAAAAATATACGGATATGGTTGTGTGTTTATATATCCATTATCTGCATTTTTTATATAAAATACACCGCCCGTTTTTGCCTGCTTCCTCGACTGCCCCGGTTCGTTTCAAGACAGTCAGGGTGGTCTGGGCAAGGCGGAGCGGAATTTTTGCACATTTTGAGAGGTCTTTCGAGGTGAAAGTTTCTGCCAGATTATCAGGCAGTATCAGACTGTAATCACTTCCGCCGGAAATATAGAGTTCATCATGGAGTGCGACAGGAATGCGGTCGTATCGTGATGAACCTTTTTTTCGAGTTTCATTCCATCCGTTTAAAAGTCTGTATTCTTCCATGTCAACGAGAACAAGACAGATATGCAGGTTTGGATTTGATAAAAACATACTTATCTTATACAGTTCAATAAAAGCGTCGAAGAAAGTTCCTGTTTTAGGAGATTTTCTTTTTTTGGAAATCTCGCCTGTATTTTCGTCTATCCAGTAAAGCCACTTGTTGTGTGGAATAGGATAGACAATGGTAACGGGGTATTTTTCCAAAAAGACGCTCAGTTTTTTTCGCATGGCGTTGAAACTTCTTGTCTGTATTTCTATAATCTCGTTGTCACGCAGAATATCGGCGACAAAACGGTCAACTTTTATCTCCTGATGTGAAACGTCAGGTTCATAAAAGTTTTTTAGAACCGCATGCATTGTTTTTTCTTTTAAAGTGCCGATTCCGTTAGTTTCACGTTCTTTGGCGATGATTTTTTGGCAAGCATCGGCAAAAAGCTGTTGGTCGTATGTTGTGATTGGCATTTGAGTCTCCTGTCTGAAAGGTAGAGTTAAGGATTATTCTACATCATAGTATATTTTACTGTTTTCTGCAAACAATAACCATTGTGCATTATTAAATTTTGGAAAAAATGGAGGCAGTCTGAAAGATGAGCAGTCATATGCAGCAAAACAGTACAGATAATACAGGACAAAAAAAAACCGGCATTTTTGGAAGCGATTTCAAGATGCGTCAGCAGGAAATAAGCAGAATATTTAAATTTGATGAGAATTTTGATTTACTTCATCGTGAAGCTGAGATTGGCGGCAGAAAAGTTTCGATTTATTCAATAGACGGTTTTCTGCCCGGAGATACCGTAGAAAAACTTATGCAGTTTTTTTATTCAATAAAAGATGAGGACATGCCGGAAAATCTCGCAGATTTTATAAGCAGAAGTACGCCGTTTGTCGATATTATGGAGATAAAAACGGAACGGGATTTTACGGATAATTTTCTTGCCGGACTTACATGCATGATGATTGAGGGATATGACGGTATTCTTGCTCTTGACCTTAGGGAATATCCCGGAAGATCAGTGCAGGAACCTGAAAAAGATAAGGTTTTAAGGGGCTCGAGAGATGGATTTATTGAGGCACTTATTCCCAATATGGCACTTATCAGAAGAAGAATAAGAGACAAAAATCTTGTATTTAAATTTGCAAGGGTAGGCAGAAGTTCAAGAACAGACATAGCTGTTGCCTATATGTGTGGCAGAGTGAACGAAAAAGACATAAAAAAAGTTATGGATAATATAAATTCGATGGATGTCGATTCGCTTACTATGAATCAGGAAAGCCTTGCTGAAATGCTTTTTCCGGGAAAGTGGATAAATCCTTTTCCAAAATATAAGTATACGGAGAGACCGGACACGGCGGCGGCAAGTCTTTTGGAGGGAAGTATAGTTATACTTGTCGATAATTCTCCTGCCGTTATGATTTTACCCACATCATTATTTGGAATTGTTGAAGATGCAAATGATTATTATTTTCCGCCGGTTACAGGGACATATTTACGACTGACAAGAATGCTTACAAATATACTTGCGGTTTTTATAACACCTTTATTTCTGCTCCTGATTGAAAATCCGGACTGGGTGCCTTCTTGTCTTGAATTTATACTTATTCGTGACGACATAAATGTAGCACCGATATTTCAATTACTTATACTTGAATTTGCCATTGACGGATTAAAGATGGCGGCAGTCAATACGCCGAACATGCTTACAACGCCGCTCAGTATAGTTGCGGGTATTGTATTTGGTGATTATACGGTTGATTCGGGGTGGTTTAATCCGGAGATAATGCTTTATATGGCATTTGTGGCAGTCGCAAATTATACACAGAGTAATATGGAATTGACATATGCGGTCAAATTTCATCGTATAATTCTGCTTATATTAACAAGTATTTTTGGAATATGCGGATTTATAGCGGGAACGGTTATTTTTGCCATATCGCTTCTTATGACGCATACATTGCTGGGAGAGGGCTATCTTTATCCGATTATACCGTTTGACGGAAGATGTCTGATGAGGAGGTTTTTCCGAATGAGCCTGCCTGCCTATGAGAAAACTCACAGGTAGGATATGGCTGAATTTTAACAGTTCCGCCATAAAAATAATAAAAATTGTATAAAAGTTTTATTGCTTTTTTATGTTCTCTGTACTATAATAACCCGGTATGCGAATAATGTTATATTTAATAAGTAGAAACAGTGTTATTTTACACAGGAGGCGTAAGAGTATGAAAACAGTAAAGAATAGCTTTTTTGCGATTGTGTCGATGCTTCTTGTTGCAGTTGCCGTAAACCCGGCAGTATCATTTGCAGCTGAAAAGGGAGCTGAGCAGGAGCTTGGAAAAAGTCTGTCGCTTGCGTACTGTATTCCGTTTGTTGGAATGCTTCTATGTATAGCGATATGTCCGTTGGTCATCGGAGAGTTATGGGAAAAATATAAAGCAGTAGCAGTAATCTTTTGGTCACTTGCGTTTTTGATACCATTTGCCATAGGTTATGGCGGAAGTAAAACTTTTGAAGAATTTCTCGAAGTTATTTTCGGAGATTATATTACATTTATAGTGTTGCTGTTTGGTCTGTTCTGCGTTGCAGGAAATATAGCACTTGAGGGAGACCTTGTCGGAACACCTAGGGTAAATATTTTAATGCTTCTTATCGGTACGATTTTGTCAAGTTGGATTGGAACAACAGGAGCAAGTATGCTCATGATAAGACCGATAATAAGAGCAAATAAATGGCGTAAGAGAAAAGTACAGATAATAGTATTTTTTATATTCCTTGTTTCAAATATCGGGGGATGCCTGACACCTGTTGGTGACCCACCGCTTTTGATGGGATTTATGAATGGTGTTGATTTCTTCTGGAGTTTACATCTTATTCCGATATTGGTATTAAATATAGTACTTCTTCTTGCACTTTTCTTTATAGTTGATACACATGCGTATAAGAAAGATATTGCAGACGGTCTTAAACCGGAAGTTCTTGAAAATAAGACACCTATCCGTCTTGTGGGAGCAAAAAATATTATTTTCCTTGCGATGATAGTCGGAGCCGTTATACTCAGTGGTGTACTTCCGCAGATAAGTCCTTTCTTTGCGAAGAATATTCATATATACGGTGAGGTAGAGTTTGGTTATGCATCACTTCTTGAAGTTATCATAATACTTGCCGCAGCATTGCTTTCGTACAAGACTACTGATAAGGGCATAAGAGAAGATAACCATTTCACATGGGATGCGATAGAGGAGGTTGCAATACTTTTTATCGGTATATTTATAACAATGATACCTACACTTCTTATTCTTGAAGTAAAGGGTGGAGAACTCGGAGTTACAAAGCCTTGGCAGTTCTTCTGGATAACAGGATTTTTGTCAAGTTTCCTTGATAATACACCGACGTATCTTGTATTCTTTAAGACAGCACTTTCACTTGGCTTTAAGGATGGAATACAGGTTACGGGAGGATTTGTTCCGAAAATTCTTCTTATGGCGATTTCGTCAGGTGCCGTATTTATGGGAGCAAACACATATATAGGAAATGCACCGAACTTTATGGTTCGCTCAATTGCCGAGGAAAACGGTATCAAGATGCCATCATTCTTCGGATATATGCTCTGGTCATTAAGCTGCCTTATACCGGTATTTTTGATTGATATGATAGTATTTTATTTATAAAATGATGCAAAAATCATCATAAATTGTATTTTGACAGTAAATCCGCTATACTTTGGTATAGCGGATATTTTTTAGGAGATATAGAATATTATGATTTTTGATACACATGCACATTATGATGATGAGAGATTTGACGAGGACAGGGAAGAATTACTTCTTTCGCTGAAAGATAAAGGTGTTGGAACTGTTGTAAATGTAGGCGCAAGTGTGGCGTCTACCAAAAAGACATTTGAAATTGTTAAAGAACATGATTTTATGTACGGTGCGGTCGGTATACATCCGGAAGATGTCGAGAGGCTTGATGAAAGCCACATGGAATGGCTTAAAAGTCTTGCCGCCGATGAAAAGATTGTTGCGATAGGTGAGATAGGTCTTGATTACCATTATGATGAGCCGGAAAGAGATGTACAGAAGAAATGGTTTGCAAGACAGCTTGACCTTGCCTATGAGCTTGATATGCCGATTATTATTCACAGCAGGGATGCGGCAGCAGATACACTCGATATAATGAAAGCACACCACGGGGACGAGCTTAACGGAGTTATTCATTGTTTTTCGTACAGTCCTGAAATGGCGCAGATTTATCTTGATATGGGATATTATCTTGGAATTGGCGGAGTGGTTACATTTAAAAACAGTAAAAAACTCAAGGAGGTTGTTAAGATGACCCCGCTTGAGCGTATTGTTCTAGAGACGGACTGTCCTTATCTTACTCCTGAACCTCATCGTGGAAAGAGGAACGATTCATCTTACCTTACACATGTGGTTGATTGTATTTCCGAACTTAAAGGAATTTCGGCACAGGAGATAATCACTGCAACTTACGAAAATGCGATGAAGATGTATCGTATTGGGAGTTTGACAAAGTAATCCGACAGATTTTGATTATACAATAATAAGCAGCATAAAAGGTGCAATGGCACAGAAATGAGGGAAAATGGCAACACTTGGAATACCACAGAATACGATAGAAATTTTACAAAAATATAATTTTAGATTTCAGAAGAAATTCGGTCAGAATTTTCTTATAGATACACATGTTTTGGAGCGGATAATAAGTGAAGCGGGAATTACGAAAGACGATTTTGTCTTGGAGATTGGTCCCGGAATAGGAACGATGACACAGTATCTTTGTGAGAATGCAAGAGAAGTTATGGCGGTTGAGATAGATGACAATCTCATACCTATACTTGCAGATACTTTGTCTGCTTATGACAATGTCACCGTTGTAAATGAGGACATACTTAAACTTGATATTGCAAAAGTAGCAAAGGAGCATAACGGCGGCAGACCGATAAAGGTTGTCGCAAATCTTCCATATTATATAACAACACCTATCATTATGGGATTGTTTGAAAGTCATGTGCCGCTTGAGAGTATAACAGTCATGGTGCAGAAAGAGGTCGCAGACAGGATGCAGTCGGGACCAGGAACAAAAGATTACGGAGCATTGTCGCTTGCCGTACAGTTTTATTCAAAAGCGGAGATAGTTGCAAATGTTCCCGCAAATTGTTTTATGCCACGCCCAAATGTCGGCTCTGCTGTAATAAGGCTCACATGTCATGAGGAAAGACCGGTTGACGTGGAAGACGAGAATTTTATGTTTAAAATAATAAGAGCATCATTTAATCAGAGAAGAAAAACTCTTCAGAACGGATTAAATAATGCTTCAAATTTAAATGTAAATAAAGAACAGGTTGTCGCAGCATTAGAAAAAATGGGACTTCCTGCAACCGTTAGAGGCGAGGCGTTAAGCCTTGAACAATTTGCCACACTTAGCAATCTGTTGAAAGCTTAGACTGCCTGAAAGGTCTGATATAAATAATAGTGTAGTAAAAGGCAAACAATACGCAGCCTCCGACAAGGTCTAAAAATGAGTGCTGTTTAAGTGTCAGTGTTGATATGCATATAAGAATACAAAGTATGAGCGATGAAAGTCTTATGATTTTTATCGCTTTTCTTTTTTTGTCGCTTTTAACAATATTTGTATTATCAACATTTCTAAAATAGTAGCTTCTGCTTATGCCAAAATGGATGGCAACAGAGTTAAAAACGTGAATGCTCGGAAAAACATTAGTGTCGGTATCGGTACGGTAAAGTATATCAATGATTGTCGTAAATATATTGCTGTGGTCAAATGTTTTTGGGCGCATTGTTTGGGCATTTGGAAAAACGGTGTAAATAATAAGCGAAGTTGTCATTCCAAGCAGCAACACGGCACAACATCTGTAAAAGTCATCAAGGTGCTTTGTCTGAAAGAAGAGATAAAGCAGACTGACTGCTACATATAAAAACCATAAGAGATATGGAATTATGAAGATTTCGCAAAACGGAATATAGTCATCTATTTTGCAATGTATTTCGGTAAAATGTACATTGGTTCTTTTTTCAAGGGTCATAAACCAAAAAAGATAAATTGGCATATATAAAATAATAATTGCATGTTTGTACTTAAAAAGAAAATCTTTTAATCTAGTCATAAAAATCCTCGTTCTGCCATTATAGTGTAACCATATTCATATTTAATAAATACGGTTGATAATAAAAATGCCGTTGTACTGTATGCTGTGGCATGGATTGTTATGTGAAAATGCTTTGCATATGCTGAGACACTTTCAGTCAACAAATGTAATGAATAGTTTAGCACAAAAAATTGGATTAAACAATTGTATTCGTATAAACTTTGTAGTAGTTATTTTCTTTTTTTTCTGTTATAATGAGAGATTGGATTTGTGAAGGGAGGAATAAACTATGCGGATTCTTCTTGCAGAAGACGAAAAAGACTTAAATTACATTATCGTTCAAAAACTGACAGCTGATGGTTATAGCGTGGACTGCTGTTTTGATGGTGAAGAAGCAATCGACATTATTTCTTACACGGATTTTGATGCGATTATTTTGGATATTATGATGCCGAAAGCTGATGGCTTTGCAGTGCTGGACGCTTTGCGGAGTATGAATAAAATGACTCCGGTGATTTTTTTGACAGCAAGAGATTCTGTCTCGGATCGAGTGAAAGGTCTTGATCGTGGTGCGAATGATTATCTCGTAAAACCATTTTCTTTTGAAGAGTTATCAGCACGTCTCAGAGTTATGACAAGAACTTCTTACGGAGTTATGAGCAATGTTATTTGTGTTTCGGATTTATCTATGGATTGTAATGCACACACTGTTTCGCGAGGGGGTGTAGAGATTCATTTATCCGCAAAGGAATATGCATTACTGGAATATCTGATGTACAATCAGGGGCGTGTGTTATCACGTGAAATGATTGAGGATCATATATGGAACTTTGATTATGAGGGTGGAACTAATGTAGTTGATGTTTATATCAGCTATCTTCGGAAAAAGGTAGATGATGGTCACGACGTAAAACTCATTCATACAGTGCGTGGCAGAGGTTTCGTGTTAAAAGAGGGAGTGTAGGATATGAAGAATTTATCTATCCGTTTGAAGATTACACTTTGGTTTACTGTAACTATGATTATAGTTGTAATATTTGCATATTTGGCTGTCTTTGCTGTAAGTCGTCAGATTTTGATTAAAACAATACAGGACTCCCTCGTGCAGAATGTTGAGAACAATGTGGATGAGATTGAATATCATTCGGACATCAGCCAGCTTCTAAAGACGCACAGATATGACTATCTCATAAAGTATGGAAATGGATATTTGGATATTGATGATGACTTTCTAAGCAAAGTAAACGAGGTGTATACCAGTTTGTATAGTAAAAAATTTGTTCTTATTTATGGAAGCAATCCAACATCTTCTATAACAGAGGGGTTGGATTTTAAGGATTCTAAGATTCAGAAGGTACGTTCAAACGGGAACTGGTACTATGTTTTTGATCGTAAACTTAAAGGAAACGGTTTGGATGATTTATGGCTTCGAGGTGCGGTGTCTGAGGAACAAGGTGAGCGTCAGATGTCAGGGCTGATACGTGCAGCTGTAATTTTGCTGCCTCTTTTGACAATATTAGCATCTGCAGGAGGGTATCTCATTGCAAAGCATGCATTAAAGCCGGTGCAGAAGATTTCGTGGACGGCAAAACAGATTAGTGAAGGAAATGATTTAAAACGTCGTATTGACATAGGTGATGGTGATGATGAGCTTCATCATCTTGCTGCAACTTTTGATGAGATGTTTGACCGTTTGGAACGGGCATTTGAACAGGAACGGCAGTTTACTTCAGATGTTTCTCATGAGCTGCGGACTCCAATGACAGTTATTAACGCACAGTGCGAGTATACGCTTGAGGAGGAGAGAACAGTTGAAGAATATGAGAATGCTATTTTAGTGATCCGCAGACAAGCGAGGAAAATGACCAAGTTAATCAATCATATGCTGGATTTTGCACGACTGGAGATGCGCACAGGAAAATATACAGATATATGCCTTGATGTGTCGGAACTTGTAGATGCTATTTGTTCAGATATGAAACTTATACATGAACATGGTATTACGTTAGAATATGCAACAGAAACAGTTGTTTTGTCTGTAAACCCAGAACTTTTTTCAAGGCTTCTTACGAATCTGGTTAGTAATGCTTATCGTTACGGTAGGGAAAATGGACATATATTTGTGCATCTTAGGCGGGAGCAGACAACTCTTGTACTGTCAGTTGAGGATGATGGAATTGGAATCGAAGAGAAAGAACAGGATAAGATTTTTCAACGATTTTATCAAACGGATAGTTCTCGTGGAGGGGATGGAACCGGGTTGGGACTTGCTATGGTCTGTGAGATTGCGCATTACTACAATGGAACAGTTGATGTGGAAAGTGTGTTTGGGCATGGAAGTACTTTTACGGTGCGATTGCCGGGTGCAACATCTTCTTTGGAAATATAAAAAGGCTGCATTTTGTTCGGCAAGCAAAAGATTATATTTTTTACTAATGTTTTTCTAATAATTGAATGATACAATAAGCATGCAATCAAAATTTAGATGCATTTATAAACAAACAATTTTAACAGATAAATGGAGGATTTATAAAATGAAAAGAAGAATAAAACAGTTTGCAGTTGTGTGTTTTGTTGCAGCAGCTATTAGCGGAACTGGAAATGTTTTTGTACATGCTGATTATAATGGTGTACCTGATAAGGTTACGATTAACGAGTCAAAACGAAGTGTTGTGCAGGGCAAAAAGTTTGAAGTGAAAGTTCAGACATCACCGTACAGTGCAGAGGATGATTATATCTGTTGGGAGATTGTTTCTGGAAAATCTTATGTAAGATTTGAAGATTACGACCGTACAGGCGATGATATGGACTTTATAGCAGTAAAACCAGGTACAGCAATCATACGTTGTTATGTATATGGGAAAAACAAAGAGCGTTATGGAGACACAATTAAAGTGACAGTAACTGCTGCAAAAAAAGATTATTCACTGCAGAAAGTCGGAAAATCCGTTAAATATGAAGAGGTAAATGATGATTTTGATTTAGAAGTCAGAAAAGGGCATTCAATCAAAGAGAGTGAATTAAAATGGAAAATCAGCAATTCAGGTATTGTGGATTTTGCTGAAAGGAAAAAAACCGGTCATGAAGTGGAGTTCTATGCAAAAAAGCGTGGAACAACAAAGGTGACATGCAGCTATACAAACAGTAAAGGGGATAAAAAGTCTGTTGTGTATACGGTAAAAGTAGTTTATGATTATGATGATTGATAGCGTGGATTTGCCCCCAAAGCTGATGGGAAGCTGTTAGCTTTGGGGGTGAAGTTTTTTCTATGTTAATTTCAATATTTATTCGATTTCTTCCAGTCAATATTTTCCCTGATATATTTAAAGGTTGTTTCTTCGCCCTCATCAGCAAGCATAGTCAGTAGTTTTTCAAGTAATGCCCGTGTGTCAGGATGCAGTACATAATAATCTTTGTTTTTGTTGTAGTATGCCAATGGAAAAGAATCATTATAGGTGTCACGGTTATAGTTTTTACTTGCTGAAATCCTATCGCAGAACATCTCAAGTACATATCTTGTAGGCATAGGCATACCGACAAGACCATCTCTCGGATTTATCGCAAAGTCTATCCAGTATTCAAAATGATGTTTGTTACGTCCTTTGTGGTGAAGCCATGCGGAAGAGTATTTTTTATCTTCTTTTTCGGCAAAGTTTGGACTTCTTTTGCCGCCTTGATAATATTTTACACCTGCAAAAAATTCTATAGGATTATATTTAGACCAGTCGTGCATAATTCCCTGTTTGTAAAGACCGGCTTTAAAGCAGTAGTGCCTTACAAGATTTTTGTGGTGAAGAATTGTGCAAAGGTGACCGTAAAAATTTTTTAGGTAGTTCATGATATTTTTTGTTCCTCATTTCTAGTATTCTGTATATTGCGTAACCTTTTTGCGTATGTATGATGTTATATAGGCAAAAAGATATGATTTATTCATTTAAACACCTTTTCATGTTGCCAGGTATAGGTGGGACAACTAACTAGACAAGTATATCATAATGTTTCACGATTTTCCATATTCCCTCATCCAGACCTTCGGTGTCATTCTTTTTTCAGTTTAAATTACCCATAAAAAAATTTAAATAGTTTATGATGTGCGTAATTTCTGGTATATAAATAGATTTTGCGACGGCATAATTTTATATGAGCAAGTAGTGAAGCAGATTGCGAATATCCTTGACCGGAATATAGCTTGTTGTTAAAGTAAAAAGCGGTTATAATATTATAATAAAAAGAGTTATTTGCTTGATGTTTGTAGGTGATTATCGGGGGATAATAATAGCAAATAAAAATATATAAAGAGGTGATTTTTTTGAAAACATTACAGGATGCTTTAAAAGTAGGAGAAGCAGTAGATATAGAATTCAAATCTTGGATAAAAACATCAAGTATGAAAGAAAGAATTTCGTTGGCTGTTGATGAGTTGATTGCATTTGCTAATTGTAAGGGTGGGACAGTATATTTTGGAGTTGAAGATGATGGAGAAGTAACAGGCTGTACAGGAAAGTACGATTTACAGTCTATCTGTGAATCAATATATGATAAGACAAGACCACCAATGTTTACTGATATTGAAGAGATTGAATATGATGGTAAAACAGTAATTGCGATTACAGTGGAAGCGGATGGAAAGACTTATGCAACAACGGATGGAAGATGTCTTAAGCGACTGGGAAAAAATTCTAAGCCTTTTTATTCGGATGAAATGGCACATATATATTCAATAGAACATACTAATGATTTCTCTTCACAAATAATAGCAGAGAGTTCCATTGATGATATAAATCTTTTAGTGGTATATGCTTTGAAAGAAAAATTAAAATTGCATGATCCGGTATCAACTTTACCAGATTTGGATGATATGGCTTTTCTGAAAGATCTTAAGTTAATAGCGAATAAAGATGGTCAAATAAAACTTACAATAGCAGGATTGTTGTTTGTTGGAAAGGATATATCAATTCAAAAACTATTGCCACAGGCGGAAGTCATATATTTACATTATGGTAAAGATAATCTTGAAGAGTATAATGCACGAATAGATATGAAACAACCGATAATTACTATATTAGACAGGCTTACGGAAAAAATAGAAAATGAAAATAAGATAAGGTTGGTTCAGATTGGACTGTTTAGACTTGAAGTGGCTGATTTTTCGACTAAGGTATTTCAGGAGGCTTTGTTAAATGCACTTTCTCACAGAGATTATCAGCAACAGGGGGCAGTGTATGTTAAACATTATTCAGATAAAGTTATAATCGAGAATCCTGGGGGATTTTTAGATGGGATAACAGCGGATAATATTATTACTCATCCATCATCACCGAGAAATAAATTAATTGCAGAGACATTGCAAAATTTAAGATATGTGCAGCGAACTGGGCAAGGGGTAGATATAATTTATAAGGAAATGGTAACTATGGGAAAGCCATATCCGATTTATAGAATGTTTAATGATGCGGTACAGCTGACAATAGGAAGTGCGATGGAAGAACCAAATTTTGTTGAGTTTATTATAAAAGAACAGGATACAAAGCAAATAACTTTTTCTTTGGCTCAATTGATGATTTTAAGGTATATTGCTGAAAATAGAAAGATTACATTGTCTGAGGTAAAGAAAGTGGCGCAGATATCAGATGATGAAGCAAGAAAATGTTGTTCTGATTTGATGCGGCTTGGTTTGATTGAAAATATTGCAAAAGAGTATATGTTGACTGCGAGAGTATATGAGGCTGTAAAATCAGATGTTGAATATACTAGAGATAAAACGGTGCAGTATATTAAAGCAAAGGACATGATTGTTGAATATATAAAAAAACATGGATTTATAAACAGAATGACAGTCCAAGAATTATGTGGATTTAGTAATCAGCAGGCTAGAAGAACTATTGAAAAAATGAGAAAAGAAAATATTATTGTTATGAGCAGTGGAGGAAAATATGCTAAATATATTATGGTGGAGCCATAATGTTGATTTAATTTGTTATGACAAGTTAAATGACAAATTAGATAACGAGTTAAAAATAAAAGCATATAAGAAAATATACATGAATAATTGACAAATAACAATTTGTCATAACAAATTAGATGACAAGTTAAAAAATAAATAAGGATGATAGAGAATGTTATATGAAAATATAATTTAAAGAGATTAATTTAATACTGTGAAATTCTTTCACGATTTTCCATATTCCCTCCTCCAAACCTTCGGTGTCATCCCTTTCCACTGTTTAAATGAGCGTATTAAATGGCTACAGTCTGAAAAACCTGTTTCCTGACTTATATAATTTAAATCAAGGTCAGTAAATATAAGCAGGTCTGCTACACGGTTCAGACGTATAAATTCTATATATTCTTTGCAGGATTGGTTGTAAAGCTGTCTGAATGAGCGTGCAAAGTTTGAGTAACTCATATTGCACATTTTGGCGAGTTCCTTTACCTGAAGCTGTTCGTTATAATGCCTGTCAATATATTCTGTAATATTGTCAAATGGATTGTCGGGGGCGGATGCACAGAGTATCTTCTCGTCAACGGCAACGCCTTTTGATATCCATATACGGCTCATATATGTAAGAAGTTTTGCTATATTTGAGCCGATAAGTGTATCGTATCCATATTGTCTTGTTTTTATTTCTTCTATACATTGTTCAAAAAGTTCGTAAATCTGGTGATTTTTAAAATCCTCTTTTGAAAAAAATATATTTTCGGGATTTTGTTCGTAAGCAATATTGAGCATATTTGAAAAGCGTGATTTGTAATTGCCTGATATGTGCAGGAAATTTAAATCAAACTTTAGTACTTGATAGCTTATATCACAGTTTGCAGATAGCATGTTTTTATCGGGTACCGGTTGGATGGAACCATGCTTTTTGTCAATTTTAGGATGAATTTCATCGGATGAAAGCGGACTTAAACAGGCTTTCTTCGTAAGAGAAAGACCTTTTTTAACAATGGAAACAGCTTCGGCAGGAGTTTCATAAATTGAATGTATATGCTTTGGGCAGAAGATAATAAGGTCACCCGGGGAGAGATTATAGATGTTTTCATTGCAGATAACTTCTGTATTGCCATTTAATATATGGATAATCTCAAAAAAGTAGTGCCAGTGAGGGAGAATTGGAAAATTGTCAGGTGTCGAGGTATGCACAAAGGCTTCTATAGGTGAATTTAATCCGTCGCAGTATTCGTAAAGATTTTTAATGTTTTTTTCCATATTGGTTCTCCGTTCTTGTTTATTGATAATAATATATCATTTAAAAAGGTGTGAAAAGGTTAGGCGATGCCGTTTTTGTTTGAAAATATTATATAATATATAAACGATTTTTTCAATAATATCATTCTTGGGAATAGTAAGCTGAAAATAAAGCAAAATAGTGTTTTTGAGGCTCAAAATAGTATTATAAGCTTTTGATATATGATAGATTTATACAATTTTTTTACACGTTTATTATATTATATATATATCTGCTGTGATATACTGTAAAAACTTTCGTAAGTTATAAGATGATGCAATGGGCAAAATACTTTTTAATCCCAACATCATAAGATATGCAGAACAGGAATTGTCTAATGTTTAATAAATAACATTGTGAATAGTTTTGCTGATGACTTATAAGTTTGAAAAAACATATGAAAAAGAGGAACAGGAAAAGGAGGATTAGAAAAATGACACCGATGAAATGGTTTTATTCATTTTTGAAGAAATACCGCTGGCGTATGTTTTGGGGAATAGTGCTGACTACTATTGTTGCAGTTTGTGCTTTAGTCAGTCCATATGTTTCAAAGCTTATCGTTGACCGGGTTATTCAGAATGAACAGTATGGTATGCTTAGAAATCTCATTATTGTACTTATTGTTACTATTATAATAAGGGGAATATGCAGATTTTTCTCGCAGGTACTTTTTGAGACAAGTTCTCAGAATGTTCTTTACAGTATGCGTGATACGGTTTACAGAAAACTTCTTCAGGAAGATTTCGCATTTTACAATAAGAACAGAACAGGTGACCTGATGAGCCGCCAGACAGGTGATATGGATGCTATCAGACATTTTGTGGCATATGTAATATATGTTACATACGAGTATGTTTTATATTTTGTGATAGCACTTATCATGATTTTTGCAACAAATTTAAAAATGGCGTTATGTATGGTACTGGTATTGCCACTTACGGCACTTACAACATATTTTCAGGCAAAAAGCGTAAAACCGGCTTTTAGAAACTGCCGTAATGCTTTTTCAAGTCTTAATACTTTTGTTCAGGAAAATGTAAGTGGAAACAGGGTTGTAAAGGCTTTTGCAAAAGAAGATTATGAGATGGAGAAATTTGCCGTTGAAAATGACAGATACAGGGATTCAGAGCTTGGTGCGGCAAATGTGTGGAAGAAATATGTACCGCTTTTTGAACTTTTCTCAAATATTTTGACACTGGTACTTATGCTTGTCGGCGGTATTATGGTTGTTAACGGACAGATGACTATGGGTGACCTTGTTGCCGTAAACGGTTATCTTTGGATGCTTACAATGCCGCTTCGTATGGCGGGATGGCTTATCAATGATATGCAGAGATTTACGACTTCCGTTGAAAAAATTTACAATACATATATTGCCGAGCCGGATGTTAAGAAACCTCTTAATCCGGTTCACCGCAAGAAGCTTGATGGAAATGTAAAATTTGAGCATGTTTCATATCAGGCAGATGATGAGGACATTATTCATGATATTAACTTTGAGGTCAAGAAGGGTGAGACAGTCGGAATAATAGGAACTACAGGTGCAGGAAAGTCTACGGTAATGAATCTTTTATGCCGTTTCTTTGATGCGACAGAGGGAAGTGTCTATGTTGATGGTGTAAATGTAAAAGACATGGATATGTACGAACTTAGAGAAAATATAGGTATTGCAATGCAGGATGTATTTCTTTTCTCGGATACGATTGAGGGAAATATAGCTTATGGAAGACCGGATTGCAGTTTTGAGGATGTAAAAAGAGTTGCAAAAATGGCAGATGCCAATTTATTTATAAAAAATCTTCCTGACGGATATGACACAATTGTAGGTGAGCGTGGAGTTGGACTTTCAGGTGGACAGAAACAGAGAATTTCGCTTGCAAGAGCACTTCTTAAAGACCCGGCAATCCTCATTCTTGATGATACAACGTCAGCTGTTGATATGGAAACGGAGAGTTATATTCAGAGACAGCTTGAAAATATAAATCATGCATGCACGACATTTATAATTGCATACAGGATTTCTTCTATTAAAGATGCGGATAAAATACTTGTGCTTGACCAGGGAAGAATTATTGAGCAGGGAACGCATGATGAACTTGTTAAAAAGAATGGATATTATGCAACAGTTTATTACCACCAGTATCCTATGGCAGCTAAATTGAGAGAACAGGGGGTGAAATAGATGGCTAGAAATAAATATGATGTTGACGAAGTAGTAGAGCAGAAATTTGATATAAAGCAGCTTAAAAGACTTGTTGATTATATCAGACCTTATAAGGGAAAAATGTTTTTTGTACTCGTGCTTATGCTTTCATCATCAGGACTTGGAATGTTTCTTCCGAAGTTTCTGCAGATTGAAATGGATAAGTATATACCAGACAAAGATATAAAATCCATTGTGATGCTCACTGTACTTGCCGGAGTTATCGTTCTCTATTCGGTAATAAGTACGAGAGTAAAGATAGATGTAACAACTAAGGTTGGTCAGGACATAATTCATACGATAAGAGAAGATATTTTTAAACATCTTCAGGAACTTCCGTTTAGTTATTATGATGAAAGACCGCATGGAAAGATTCAGGTAAGGGTGGTAAATTATGTAAATAACCTTAGTGACCTTCTTTCAAATGGTATCATAAATACAATAACAGACCTTTGCAATCTTATTTTTATATTGATATTTATGTTTGCAATGAGTCCAAAACTTACACTTATATGTCTTTGCGGACTGCCTGTGCTTATAATATATGTTGTATTTTTAAAGAGGAGACAGAGCCATGCATGGCAGGTTCAGAGTAACAAACAGTCAAATTTAAATGCCTACATAGCAGAGAGTATTAACGGTATCAGAGTTACACAGGCATTTGTAAGAGAAGAAAAAAATATGGATATATTTAATGATTTAAGTATGTCATATAAAAATGCGTGGCTTAAAGCGGTATATTATAACTTTGCGATGGGACCGATGGTTGACCTTATATCAACAATAACAACATCATTTATATATGTAGTTGGTGTTTCGTGTATTATAAACGGCGAACAGTCAGGTGTGACAGTCGGTGTGCTTATTTTATTTACGGCGTATATAAGCAGATTTTGGGCACCTATAAATACTATTGCAAGTTTTTATAACAGCCTTCTTACTGCAATTTCTTATCTTGAAAGAATATTTGAAACCATAGATGAGCCTGTAGAGGTTAAGGATGCACCGGATGCAACTGATATGCCTCCGATAAAAGGAGATGTGTCTTTTAAACATGTAAGATTCAGCTATGAGGATGGTGTGCCTATTCTTAAAGATGTAAGTTTTGATGTAAAGCAGGGACAGACAATAGCGATAGTAGGTCCTACAGGAGCAGGCAAAACGACAATTGTAAATCTTTTGAGCCGCTTTTACAATGTTGACAGCGGAGAGGTTCTTATAGATGGAATTGACATATCAAAAGTAAAAATACATTCACTTAGAACACAGATGGGTGTGATGATGCAGGACAGCTTTATATTTTCGGGAACTATTATGGATAACATCAGATACGGAAATAAGACTGCAACTGATGAAGAAGTGATAAGGGCTGCAAAAACAGTATGTGCACATGACTTTATCATGGAGATGGAAGAAGGATATAATACTCAGGTAAATGAGAGAGGAAGCAGACTTTCGGTCGGACAGAGACAGCTTATTTCATTTGCCAGGGCACTTCTTGCAAATCCGGCAATCCTGATACTTGACGAGGCTACATCAAGTATTGACACTGAAACGGAAATCGTACTTCAGGAAGGTCTTAACAATCTTCTTAAAGGAAGAACATCGTTTATTATTGCACACAGACTCTCTACTATTAAGAATGCTGACAAAATCATGTATATTGATAAAGGTGGTATTTTGGAAGCAGGAAGTCATGATGAACTTCTTGAAAATAAAGGGGCGTATTACGACCTCTATATGTCCCAGTATTTATAGTTTCAAATGAGACTAACACAGTGCCATACATATATCTTGCACGCTCAGTAACGCTTGCGTTCTGAGAGTATGGTTGCAAAATATGTATGGCACTGTTGCCTTTACTTTGTTTTTTGGGAATGTTATGATAAACATATCTATATGATAAATAATCTATATGATAGCTTTATTTTAAAGAAAATATCAGACACTATGGCTTTGCGTTTAGAGGCAAAGAAGTGCTTATAGGATGAATAAAGTTTTTCAGAAGGGTAAAATGTTAGTGATATAGAGAGTGATCCTTGAATTATGGGAGGTAGGCATATGGCGAGAGTGGTTGGTATAGGAAAACAGGATTTTGAAAAAATCATACAGGAAAATTGTTTTTATGTGGATAAAACAGCCTTTATAAAAGAGTGGTGGGAGTATAAAGATGATGTAACACTTATAACCCGCCCACGCCGTTTTGGAAAGACATTGAATATGAGTATGCTCAATTGTTTTTTCTCAAATAAGTATGCAGACAGAGGGGATTTGTTTGAGGGACTTGATATATGGAAAGATGAAAAGTATCGAGAGATTCAGGGGACATATCCAGTTATTTTTCTTAGTTTTGCGGGGGTAAAAGGAAAGGATTATGTAACTGCAAAACAGCAGATATGTGCAAAAATAGTAAAAATATATGAAGAAAACAGATTTTTGCTTGATTCAGATATAATAAGTGATACAGAAAAAGCAAGATATATTTCTTTTTTGGAGCATCCAAATGAGCAGGATATTTCATATACATTAAATGATTTAAGTGATTATCTTAGCAGATATTATGGAAAGGATGTAATAATTCTGCTTGACGAATATGATACACCTATGCAGGAGGCATATGTAAGCGGATATTGGGAAGAACTTGCAGCGTTTACAAGAAGCCTTTTTAATTCAACATTTAAGACAAATCCGTATCTTGAGAGAGCCATTATGACAGGGATAACAAGGGTTTCAAAAGAAAGTATATTCTCTGATTTGAATAATCTTAAAGTAGTGACGGTCACAAGTGATGAATATTCTGATTGTTTTGGTTTTACGGAGAAAGAAGTTTTTAACGCACTTGATGAGCAGGGACTTTCAGATGAAAAAGAAAAGGTGAAATTATGGTATGATGGTTTTACTTTTGGAAACAAAACAGATATTTATAATCCGTGGTCGATTACTAATTTCCTTGATGAAAAGAGATATCGTACCTTTTGGGCGTCGACAAGTTCAAATAGTCTTGTATCAAAACTTATACAGGCGGGCTCAGTGAATATAAAAAGGATAATGGAAGAACTTTTGGAAGGAAAGCATTTAAAAACTGAATTAGATGAACAGATAGTATTTAATCAGCTCGATTCAAGTTCAGAGGCAATATGGAGTCTGCTTTTGGCAAGTGGGTATCTTAAATTAGAACATGTAGACTTTGAAAATGTGGAAGGTGAAAATATATATGAATTGAGTCTTACAAATTTTGAAGTGAAATTAATGTTTGAAAATATGATAAAAGCGTGGTTTAAGACAAGAGACGATTCATCGGACGAATTTGTAAAAGCTATGTTTGGCGGAGATTTAGATGCTATGAATTATTATATGAATGAAATTACATGTAGTACTTTCAGCTGCTTTGATGTTGCGGGAAAAGATGAATCAAGGATAAGACCTGAGAATTTTTACCATGGATTTGTATTAGGACTTATGGTTAGTCAGAAAAAAGATTATATAGTTACTTCAAATCGCGAAAGTGGTTTCGGAAGATATGATATAATGCTTGAGCCAAAGGACAAGGAGAATATCAAACTGCCTGGAATAGTGATTGAATTTAAGGTGATAAATCCTAGAAAAGAGAGTTCTCTTGAAGATACGGTAAATGAGGCGTTAAAGCAGATAGAAGAAAAAAATTATGATGCAGAGCTTATAAAAAGAGGTGTGAAAAAAGAAAATATCAGACACTATGGCTTTGCGTTTAGAGGCAAAGAAGTGCTTATAGGATGAGGCTGATGTTTTTGATTGGATGTTGTTGTTTATATTCTAAGCATATTTAAAACATATTCATCAAATTTTTGTTTGAGTAAATTGGTGTAACGGCGACTTATCGGAAATGAAATTCCGTTATGTAAGATTACTTTTTTTTCTTGAATTTTCTTATAGTGTTTTAAGTTTATGATTATTGAGCGTGAAATAGGACAAAAATTAAATTCTTCAAGTTCTTTTGCCCATTCTTTCATTGATTTGCGGCTTGAAAAAGAGTTTCCGTTTTTTGTGTGAAAAATACTATATTTTTGTTCTGAACACAGATATAGTATTTCTTCGCAAGGAACAGCGATGTTGTCGTCTATTTTGACTGGTAAAAAATTATGGCTTAGGTAAGCTGCTTTTTCAATGTTATGTCTTATTGATATTTCTGAAAATGGTTTGGAAATAAATGAAATTACATTTCGTCCAAAAGCATCTTTTATCTGTTCATTGTGAGATGTAATAAATATAATTAAGGTAAAGGGAGAACTCTTTTCTAAGATATTTTTTACTTCTATACCTGTCATGTCTTTCATTTCAATATCCAAAAAAAGTAATGTAAGTGATAAATATATATTGGAACTAAGGAGTTTCTCGCCTGACTCAAACTGGGATATATCATTGTAACCAAGCTTTTTACATAAAATTAATAGTTGTGTTCTTATTTGTAAGTCATCATCACAGATTCCGATTTTCATTGTTAAAGTTCCTCCCTGATGTTATAAAGTATATATTTGTTATGTTATCAAGTTAAAGGATAAAAAACAACATTTATGCGATAAGTGGTCAATTTATGCGATAAGTGGTAATTTTTTATATTATAGGAACCGCTTCGCGAACCTTATAATCAATTGGCGGCACAAGAACAGTGCCTTTTATCAGAAATTACTTCATAATTTCTGATAAGTTATATTATATTATGCAAGAATACATAGGTATAAAAAGTATTTTTTTTCTGATTTAAGTTCAAGTTTTCCGTTATATTTTTTAATTGTATTATTTACATTTTTTAGTCCAAAACCATGATTTATGCTATCGGATTTTAAAGTGAAAAAGTTTGTGCCAGATTGATTTGGAAGTGATGTGCAGGTGTTTTCAATATACATTGTGATATTATTTTCGTCATTATAGAGCGAAACATATATATGTTTATCAGTTTGTTGTTTATTATTTTTATCTGAAATTTGGTCAGTAGGTGTGATACGGCATATAGATTCGTAAGCATTTTTTAGCAAATTTGAAATTATAACACAGAGGTCGTCATTACTTACAAAAGTATTTTCTAAAAATTTTCCGTCGATTTTAAATTCAGTATTTTTAGGTAAGTTTTCATAAAAATAGTTTATGATGGCATCTGCAATTACATTGTTGGTAGATATAAAATATACATTTGCTTTTATTTGTGTGAGTTTTTCTACATAAATTTTTAAATCTTCAAAATTATTATTTTGAGCAAGTGCCTGCATTGCAGTTATATGATAATTGTAGTCATGTTTAAAGGCACGCAAATCCATATTTTTATTTTGCAGGTCCTTATAGTACTGCTCTTCTAATGAAAGCATTTTTGATTTTAAATTGTCAATTTGTTCAAGCTCAGAATGTATATGTGAAATACGAAAATACAAAACAAGTATAATAATAATTAGTATTATCATTATGTAAATTGCCAACATTAACAGTCGGCGTCCTATATAGTTTATATTTTGGTAAAATAGTAAACAAGAAACACCTGACAGAAAAAAATCGACAAATATTACAGGTAGGATTAGAGTCAGATTTTTTGTTTTAATTTTTTTGAAAGTATTAATATCAATATTTATTTTGGATTTAAGCATAGCAATAGATGTCAGCATTATTACAAGTGATAATAAAATAATAAGTATATGTAATAATTTATTATTATATGTGATATGTATTGCAAGACAAAGGGTATAAAAACAGATAGAGTTTATTATATTGATTGCAAGTGTCAATATAGTAACAATAAATATAATAATGAACAATGCTGTCATGCAAAAATCAATACCCTTAAGCTCAAACGGTATCAACTGCCCAATCGCTCCTCCCGCAACCGCTCCTATCATCCAGCTTATCCTTGCTATCAGCGCGACAAAAAACATCATGTCATAGCGCTCT
>ENA-OROU01000492-OROU01000492.1-human-gut-metagenome-genome-assembly--contig:-NODE-492-length-42603-cov-8.070908_pt1 | contig 42603 bp, 51 predicted proteins | sample MGYA00242131_ERZ509054 | MGnify/ENA primary metagenome ERZ509054 (study PRJEB26280, sample SAMEA2338749) | human gut metagenome | biome: human gut; feature: human-associated habitat; material: faeces... | reverse complement strand
CTGTGCCTGTTGATGGCGAGGAAGTGAAAGAACTTCCCTTGGAAACTGAAACAACAGTCGAGACAGTATGTTTGCTGTCAAAGGTACAGAAGTAAATAGTGAAAAAGGCTTGAAATAAGGCTATTTCCGAGAGTTGGAGGTATCCTCGCAGCTCTCGGAAATGCTTGCTTATAGCCTTTGTTTTCATGTAAAATCAAAGGTTGAGTTGACAGGTTGAAAATGTATGAGGTTGAGTTGACGAGATGATTTTGCGTTAAGTTGAGTTGATAGAATTATTGAATAGCAGTCTTCTGTTTTAGACTAACCAACATTACCCTAAAACGAACTTATGATAATTATCCAGAAATGAGGTGAAGAATATGCCATCCAATCCGGTAGTACATTATATCCCACCTAAACTCCCGTTACGGGAAAAGCGTGTTGGGATTTATTGCCGTGTCAGCACAAATGGTATGGAGCAATTACAAAGTCTAACCGCACAGATTTCTCACCTTACCAGAATTGTGTCCACTGTTCCACAGTGGTTATTAGTTGATGCGTATATTGATATTGCCTCAAGCAAAACAGGTTCTTCAAGGAAAGAATTTAATCGATTATTGGAAGACTGCAAATCCAAGGAGATTGATATTGTTATCACGAAGAACATAAGCAGATTTGGCAGAGATACAGTCAAAGTACTGGATGCCTTCAATCAGTTAAAAGTTCTTGGCATTCGTGTGATTTTTGAACAAGAAGACCTGGATACGAATAATACAGATGCCGATTTGATGGTTTCAATTATTGAATCAATTGCACAGGCTGAAAATGAATCAAGAAGTAAAAATATTCGAATGGGTATTAAATATCGTGCTGCGTCAGGTGCATCAAAATTGTATGACAGAAAGTGTTATGGCTATAAACACGATGAAGAAGGAAAATTGATCATTGATGAAAAAACATCCCAAAATGTAAAGTTGATCTTTGAACTATATCTTGGTGGACAAAGCGTTTTAGGTATCATTAAGGAACTCGAAAAGAGAAAAATACTCTCGCCTACAGGAAAAGAAAAATGGTGTAAAAGGACCATAGATGTGATGCTAAGCAATGAAAAATATACTGGTGATGTTAAGCTGATGAAATCTGGAAACAGTGATGTTCAATATTTGTCAGAGGACAATAATCCTGCGATTATTTCTAAAGAAGTCTTTGAGGCTGTGCAGGTTGAAAAAAGACGGAGGAGTAATGTGGTGACGGATGATGTAGGAACGCACCGTAGCAGTAAGAGATACAGTTCAAAGATGTACAATTTATAAGGGAGTAATTACGATTCCCTGATGCCAAATGTAGATTAAAATTGGATAACAAAAAGAGGTAAAGTGTATTTGCTTGAATAGATTATTATATAGAAATAGCCTAATCAGAAACACACATGATTGAATAGATGGCATGGTTGTACACTATAAAAAACAGCGGCTTTTGAGTATTTGTTTACATATTTGGATATAGCCTAAGTATCTTATGTCGAGACCGTAGTTTTGCTAACACATAAATGAGAAAACAGGCTGAAAGTGCCTTGAAATCAAAGGATTCCCGTTGCCCGGGTACATGCTATCCAGGGAGACGGGAACTCCTTTTCTCCCTGTAGCAGAACATGTCAATGATGAAGGTTTTAGCTACGATTCTGCTTTTTCAAGGGGTTGTAGCTATTATTTTGCTTTTTAACGACTTGATCCATAATTTCTTTGAGGCTATACTCAAGGTCTAATACCCTTTCAGGGATTCCCTGGATAGCGGTCTTTATTTCTTATTTGAACGGCGAGAGTGTCGGCGTCTTGCGCTATTTTCTGGCGCATCATATCCTAACTTAAATCATATCTGAAGGAGGACACTGAATGGCAAAACTGGTATCAAAAAAGACAACAACAACTGTTACAGAAGAGGTTGAGATCGTTCCGGCCACACCAGGAGCGGAAAAAGGACATCACTACCTGAAAGTCTGCGGGTATGGCACCTACCTTGATGCAGAAGGGGAAAAAGCAGAGAAGCCCCAAATTAATATGAACGCGAAATGGCTGGAAGAGGCTGGATTCAATGTCGGAGACCAGATCGATGTGATTGCCAAGGAGAATGAACTTGTAATAAGAAAATTGGTGCTTAAGGCATAAAAGGGTAAATGAAAGCCGGGCTGTTGCTACACAGTCCGGCTTGTTTACTCTTCAGGATATTGAATTGAAAGATCAAATATAAGTTCTTTTATAGCTTGAACGCAGCCATCAGAGTCTTTTTTGATGTCCTTTCCCCAAAATCGAATAACATGCCAACCGAGGAAATTGAGAGCTTTATTGACTTCTTCATCACGTGCAATATTTCGCTCGATTTTCGGAATCCAATAATCACCTCTTGGAGAATTGGAGAGCCGTTCCCTTTTAATGTTCCAGTCCTTTCCGTGGAAGAATTCGCTGTCACAGAACACAGCAATTTTGTGCTTCGTAATGGCTATATCAGGTTTTCCAGGAAGGGCTTTATAGTTTTTCCGATATCTAATGCCTTCAGCCCATAGCCTTTTTCGAAGTAAGACTTCGATGGATGTGTCTTTGGAACGGATGTGTTGCATATTTTTCCGGCGTTGTTCGGGTGTTAAGACATCCACATGATCACCGTCTTTCTTTTTGATCAGAAATCGATCATTTCTTTAATTCTCGTAGCAACATCAGTGAATGTTCTGCACTCCATCAATTTATCTACCGCCCATACGGGTTCAAGCATAGGAGAAACAATTGACCCCACTAACCCCGTATTAAGGGCATCCTTATCCGCGTCTGATATTTTGGATAATGACACAGCAAAGAATTTTCCGTTTAGATCTTCATATCGTAAAGAGTCAAGAGGCGGGGTCGCCGTACTTGAATACACTTGTATCCACTGAAGAATGGTTTTAATGTGGTCGCCTTCATGAACCCATTGGTACCTTCTGTCTGGGCGGGTTGAACGTTTAATGGAAAGAAAACACTGCAAGTTTTTCGATGGTAAAACCTGACCTTTAAAAGCATCAAAAAGAGAATCGAGTTTAGTTGTCGTATTCACATCAAGCTTTGTAATATCAGTATAGAGGTCGATACCTGTAATGTTTTTGGCCTGCCATATGGCCAAAGCATCAGTATTATCAAACTTAAGTATTACGGAGTCTGGATTACTGGAAATCAATTCAAACAGTCTACCATAATTAGAGTTTGTAGTATCAGTAATTCTGCTGCTTTGCCTTGCCGGGTAGGCTGAAAGGACTGAGGTTATGTTGCTAAGCAATAATTGTGTCCAATCATTGTCCGCTGAATTTCTATTGGGCAACTTAACATATACATATACACTATAAGCTGCACTATTGGCTGAAGCTCTTGCATCCCTATTCAGTTTGGCGAGACAATTCCACGCATAAGCAGCAAATCCATATTCTGTCCACTTGCCATTGCAATTATTAAATGCGGAATCGGTTGAAGCAGAAATAGTGGGTTCTGGGACTGAAGCAAGGTAGATATTGGCATCGTTCAAATTTGCATTTGCTTTAGTATGTAATGCGTTCAGAAAAGAATCAAAACTTATTGTTCTTCCAGGGAGTGCGGTACTATAAACGTCATCTAATGTTTCGAGAGTAGGAATTCCTGAGATAAGTTTGTTGTTTTTATCGTAATGCCGAGTATTGATTATTTTCTTAACTGTTCTGGAAAGAGTGGGTGGCAAGTTAAGCTTTGTAACTGTAGGCACTGCAAAAACCTCCTTACGTGTTTTGTAAATCTATTCTATCACTGGAATTCCCAAATGTACATAGCGTTATGCCTCTGGACGAATAAAAATTATGCCCACAGACGAATAAAGGCGTTGATTTCATTCGCTCAATGGTATAAAATAGGATGTGTGATGTTAACATGCCTGATTAGCGAGAGGTGGAATATGGAGTATATGACAATTCAAGAAGCATCCCAACTCTGGGGCATAACTAGTAGGCGGATTCAAGTGCTTTGTTCAGAAGGCCGCCTGGATGGTGCGGTAAAATTCGGAAGGCAGTGGGCTATTCCTGTGAATGCAGAAAAACCCATTGATGCACGGGTTAAGAGCGGAAAATACATAAAGACTAAAGGAGCAGACGATGCAGAATAAAATTTTTTCCTTCTTTTCTGGATCGGGGTTCTTGGATCTCGGATTTGAAATGAATGGCTTTGATATTGAATTTGTAAATGAATTCCATCCCGCATTTATGAATGCATATAAATATTCTCGCGAAAAAATGCAGTTGCGTAAACCGAAGTATGGATATTTTAATGGGGATATTAATGTCTTTCTTGATGAGCGAAAAGATGAACTGCAAAAATGGATTGCGGACGCCCGTGAAGATGGCAGCTTGGTTGGTTTTATTGGTGGTCCTCCCTGCCCGGATTTCTCGATTGCTGGAAAGCAAAGAGGAAAAGACGGAGAAAACGGGAAACTGTCTCTTAGCTACATAAATCTTATCATTGCAATGAAACCAGAGTTCTTTCTTTTTGAGAATGTAAAAGGATTATGGAGAACAAAGAGACATAGAGAGTTTTTTGACGAACTTAAGGGAATGTTGAATGCAGCCGGGTATATTACCACAGAGCGTCTTACGAATGCCTTGGAATTTGGAGCACCGCAGGACAGAGACCGCATATTAATGTTTGGAATCAGGGAAGACATTCTGACGGATAGATATCCTGGAAAAACTATTGATGACTTTCCATGGGAGAAATATCAGAAGTATAAACTGGCTGAATTAAAAGAATTGCCTTGGCCAAAGACTGATCCTTATAAAGAAGGTAGTGCTACAGAGTGCCCTTCCGGGATACCAGATAATATGACTGTAGAATATTGGTTCCGCAAGAATGACGTGGAGAATCATCCGAATGCCAAGGATTACTTTACCCCTAAGGCAGGTAAAGCAAAGATGGAAGTAATAGATGAAGGAGATGACAGCAAGAAGTCTTACAAAAGGCTTCATCGTTGGAGATACTCACCGACAGTAGCATATGGGAACAATGAAGTCCATCTTCATCCCTATAAAACAAGACGTCTTTCCGCGGCAGAAGCATTGTCGTTGCAAACCTTGCCAAAAGAATTTGTATTACCTCCGGAAATGACATTAACAGATAAATTCAAAACAATTGGGAACGGCGTTCCATTCATTTTGTCAAGTGGAATAGCGAAGACGATTAGAGACTTCCTTTCAGCTTAAGGATACAGACAGAGGAGGACTGTTTATGTTTTTTGATTTTACTCCTGATCCCAAGGTGCTTATTGCGTTAACACATACGCCGATGCGCCCGCTTGATGCATTATGTGAGCTTATCGATAACGCGATCGATTCTTTCAACGCTGCTAAATTCCAAGCTGTTGGTCCTGTTTCTAATCCTATTGTAAGCATTACGCTGCCGAAGAAAAGGCAGCTCGACAATGGGACAGGCGTGCTTCGCGTACAGGACAATGGCCCAGGCATGACAGCCGAATCGGCAGAGCGTGCCATTAGAGCAGGTTTTTCTGGAAATAACCCTTATGATAGTCTTGGCTTGTTCGGCATGGGGTTTAATATCTCAACAGGCAAGTTGGGAAACCGAACCACCTTGCTGACCGCCCGGCAGGACGAGGCTAAATATATCAGCACAGTAATTGATCTGGGAAGGATTAATAGTACAAAGAATTATCAGCTTGAAGTAGAGGAAACCGTCAAAGCATCCGGTGCGGCTTTTGAAGTTGGTGGTCACGGAACCATTATTGAAGTGACTGACTGGTGGCCTAAAGGGAATGATAACAATGGTTTTGTACAGAGACTTGTTCGTTATGGCGGGAACAAGATTCGGGAAGAACTCGGCCGACGGTATGCTACTATTTTGCGCGCCGGTGAAATAAAGATCCTTGTCGATGGTGAAAAGTGTGTTCCTTTTGAACACTGCGTATGGGCAGATACAAGGTATGTTACAAGAAAAGGTAAAAAGATTCCCGCTGTAATGCATATAGATCAGGTCCTTGGAGCTGATAAACGGTGTTCAAAATGTACGGCAATCATTTCCCCCGGGGTAGATAAATGCCCGCAATGCGGCAATACTACATTCCGTACCATTCAAAAGCGAGTGACGGGCTGGATAGGAATACAGCGGTTTGAAGATAAAACCCGATTTGGCATAGATTTAATCAGAAACGGCCGGGCGATTCGCACCTTTGAAAAAGATGCCTTTTTCAAGTATGTTGATGATTTTGGTAATGAAGAGTTGGACTATCCTATTGACAGTACCATGAATCTTGGGCGAATTGTTGGAGAAATCCATATGGATTTTGTGCCTGTTGATTTCCTAAAACAAGACTTCCAAAGGAGCAGTGCTGAGTGGCAAGAAGCAATGAGTTTTTTGCGTGGCAATAGTTCTCTCCAGCCTTCGAAAGAAGGCGCTGCGGATAACCACTCTCCTATGTTTCAGTTGTATCAGGGTTACCGCCGTGTGAAGGATATCGGTCGCGGTGACATGTACATGGGGTATTATGATCCCAAGGAAGATAAGGGAAAACGTATTAGCAAGGATATAATTGAAGATTATTATCAAAAGTTCTTGGACCACGTTCCCGGATACTATGATGACACAGAATGGTGGAAACTGGTAGAGGCTGCAGATCAGGAACCTGCACCCAAATATGTTTATTGCCCGGAGTGCTCAGCGCAGAACATAGAAGGGGCATCTGAATGCGTTGTCTGTGGCACACCGCTTCAGAGAAAGCAGTGCATAAATGATGCTTGTAAAAAGATGATTCCAGTTACCGCAAAAGATTGCCCGTTTTGTGGCAGCAGTCAGGTGGTATCGGTAGTCGAACCATGGAATTGTAAAATCTGTGGGACGAAGAATATTGGAACGAATGAGATCTGCAGTAAATGCGGTAGCCCGAGAGGCATGGAGAACCCCCTCTCCGAAGGAGAACTGCTGAAGGTATCAGATAAAATGGATGGCCTGTCAAATGAAGATTTGGTAATCCAGCTTGCGAATGGCGAGAAAACCAAACCTCTGTGGGTTGAAGTTTATGCTACTAAGGGAGCCATGGTCACGCCTTTGGACAAACACCGTGTGCCTTTGCAGATATTTAAGGTCATCGGAAAACTGACCATGTTTATAGATCTTTCGCATCCGTTATTTACTGAAATGGGAATGTCAGCAGAACAGGTTGTTGCATCTGAAACGGCCATGTATCTATATGACGAGTGGAGAAGTCTCGCGGGTAATCCGGAGCACAATCTCAGCGTCCTTACCTGGGCAATCCTTCAGGCAAATTGGAAGGACGAACTTGATTTGACTCCAGATACCGTTGCAAGAGAAGCACAGGATCTCCTTGATACTATTCTGCAGCGTTTAAAGGAAACAATGGCAGCAACTGACAGTTCGTACTACTTTGAAGAACTGACAGATACAGAAAAGAAGGTTCTCACTAACAATCTGATAAATAATGGCGTAGATCTTACCGAAATTGGGACATTGAAGGAAACCGGAGGCTATCTCACATATGTTCCATATTCGTTTATCATGACAGTATTCAATCAGAATCCGGATGATTTCTTCGGAGGAAAAGTTTGGAGAACTTCTCTCGTCAGCGGCGGCGAGGAGCTGCTCGGAAAAGAAAACATCGAAGAGTTCAGAAATAAACTGATTGGACAGTACAGGAATTATCTTCAGGATCTTATCAGTTATACACAGAATAAGTATACGGATACCATTACCATGAAGAGGGTTAAACTTTCTGTAGAGTTCTTACAGAGGAGTATGGTGGAATAATGTTCGGAAGCCAGTACGAAATAATGAGCGATACTTGGCAGGCGTTCGAGCGGAACATCTGCCGGCTGCTTTTACATGAAGGATTTAGTAATATCCGGCTCGTTGGGGAAACTAATGATCATGGGGCAGATATCACAGCAACAAAAGCAGGAAAAAGATGGCTCTTTCAAGCAAAACATTGGAGTAAGCCTGTAGGCATGGACGTAGCCATGTCCACGATTAAAGCAGTATATGATTATCATGCTACTGTCCCGGTGATTGTTGCTTCGAGTGGGTTTGACTCTAAGACCCGGGAGTACATGGGAATTATGCAATCACAGAGAATTCCATTACAACTGTGGGATTCGGATACTCTGATTCAAAAAGCTGCCCGTCTTACAGATGAACCGACTAATACAAGGAGCCCGAGGGAATACCAGGAAGAAGCAATTACAGAGATACTAAAAGCGTATTTTAACCCTACCGAGAACAGGGCGCTTGTTGTTATGGCTACCGGTATGGGGAAAACCTTTGTGGCGGCAGAGAGCATTCGGAGAATTCGCAATACGAAGAAAATCCATGTTTTAGTATGCGCCCATATGAATGAACTGGTTTATCAACTGGAAAAGGCATTCTGGCCGTTTATTAAACCCTCGGAGAAAACGCTTATATGGAATAGTGATGAACGGCCTACATATGAGCAGTTAGAGAACACAGATTTTTGCTTCGCCTGTATAGATTCTGTGTATGCCTGGCTGAGTTCTGGAAAGGAGCTACCGTACTTTGATTTGCTTCTTGTAGATGAATGTCATCATGTTGGGACGTCTATGTATAACAGCGTATTTGAAGAACTCCGTGCCGGAAAAAGCGGGGGATCATTTGCCTTAGGCCTGACAGCCACCCCATGGAGGTCTGATGAGGCAGATCCACGTGATTATTTTGGTGAGCCGCGTGTGAACATTGATACCATAATGGGGCTGAAACACGGATTCCTGGCTAATGTCGACTATCGGATGTACACGGATAATATTAATTGGGAATCGTTGCGGGATATTGATGGGAAGTCTTTTACTCCAAAACAAATCAATAGGACTCTTTTCATCAACCAGTGGGATGATGCCGTTGTATATCAGCTTCAGGATGCTTGGAAAGAACAGAGTAATCCGCGGGCAATAGTGTTTTGCGGTACGATTGATCATGCTATTACAATGCGTGATCGGGTTAATCAGCTTGGATTCTGCAAAGCGGAGGCCATTTTCTCGGGAGGCCGTGGAACAAATGGGGAACGGATGAACCGTTACCGGAGAAATCAGATTCTCAGCGACTTCGAAGAAGGCTTGATTAATGTCATCTGTGCTGTGGATATTTTTAATGAGGGAATAGATGTTCCGGACGTGAACATTTTAGTTTTTCAGCGTGTGACGCATTCAAGAAGAATTTTCATTCAGCAGTTAGGCAGAGGTCTTAGAATTGCTGAAGGAAAGGACAAAGTTATTGTTCTGGATTTTGTATCTGATATTCGGCGTTTTGCGGCTGGGATTGACTTGAAGGACTCTCTTGAAGATGGAAGAAGCAGCCGGCAGCCTACACGCATCAACATCCCTAATAAGGTGACGTTTAGAAAAGTTAGTGGAGAAGATCCCGAGTCAGAACAGTTCCTTAGGCAGTGGTTAGATGATGTTGTAGCCATCGAAGATGCGGGGGAAGACGCAAGTGTTTTGAAATTTCCTCCCGCCCTGAAAGGAAGTAAGATATGACCTTTGAAGATGTGCTGAATGATATAAGAAAATTAATAGGACTCAGACTATCAAGTATACGCCCGGGAGCAGAAATTACAATTCTTTCAATAGATGAAGAGCAGGATAACCTTATGCTGAGAACTGCAGCAGGAGCAACCCGGAGCCGCCCTTTGCGTGAGCTAAGGACCATCTGGGATCTGATGATGCAAAGGCCGGTCGTTCATGTAGATGAAGCCCTGCACGGATCGGGAACAAGCAGAAATCAGCCAGAGACTATATTAGCCAATCTTCCGTATGTTGAATGGTTAAAGGTTAACGGGAAAAAGAATCTTGCTTTCGTAAATAAGCAGACACATCCTTATGGAACGCTTAGAGAGATGGACGTGTTCCAGGCCGATGAGTTAAAAACCAAGCTTCGTGAGCAAAGCAGGAGTAATGCCCCGAAAGGGCTTATTGTAACAAACGATATTTCTGATGTTGTATCAGCATTGAGTCGGCGGTGTTCAGGAACAACAAAAATGCTCGAAAACGGCATCTATTCGTATTTGACAGATACAGATAGTTTTATCGTTGCAACGGGGAACGTTGGGCTTCCTGAGGGTACTTATATCATTGTTAAAGTTAGTAGATTGCCCAGAGCAGGAACTATTCTTTCTTTGGCACAGAAAGAATATGAACTTTTTTCTATGGGTGCAACGAGACTGTTGCTTACGACATAACTATTAGAGAAAGCTGTTGAAACCCAAAATGATTTGACAGTGAAACGGAAAGGAGAGATTGCTGTAGTGAAGCGTATTTGTTTCGGTACATTATTTGTCTTAATGTATCAGGCAAGGGGCCAAGGGGTTAAAAGTGATCTTTTGTGTAATGCTATCCTTGCATCTTTTGGCGTAGATCTTTCCTACCGTGATACTTCTTTGCCTGGTCATTTAAAAAACGGACATGCCAAAGTCCCTGGGGATATAGTGGAGTGCGTCCGTAATTGTGATCCGAAAGAAGCAGTAGATAATTTTGAAACATACGTTATGCCTATGATTAAGGACAGTATGCGGATGCCGTTATTGTCTGCGGTTCGTGATATTTTAACTGATGACAGGTCTTTTGGCCCTGATATACCAATCAGTTGGTTAAGGGGTTATACGAAGGCAGCCGCTTTATCGGCATCATCAATAGACCTCACATATTTCCTCACATCACTTGTACGCTTTTCAGTGTTGGAAACCGATAACATGGAATGTGTGGATGGGATACGGGAGATTCCCAGGGATTTTGTTAAGAGTTTTTCCGGAATACATAACCCAGTAGATCTTGATGAAACAGGTGTTATCATCAGGTGGCCGGGAGGCGAATTAAGAACCTCGGCGGTCAGAAGACATATTACTGATGATGAAATCCTCAGTGATGTTGATACCCTTAAGAATCTACTGAGTAAGTATAAAAGGCCGGATCCGCTTCCGGTTCCTGTAACCATTGATGATTCGGAAATGATATATGTTGAAGCTCTGTACGATGCCTACGCAAGTGCTGAAGATGTTCCTAAATATACCCGGAGGGATGTAGAACGGCATCGCAGATATAAAAAGGATTTTGCATATCAGAGGAAATGTTACTACGCAACAGAAACCATAAGGCGGTCTCTGCAGGATGCGCTTCTGCCAATCGAATACAAAGAATTTGATGAGATGCGGGAAGAAGTAAAAGCGGGAATCTTGCCTAAACTGATACCTCCATATGACAATGGTTATTTACGCCTTTGTGCCGTTACTGGACAGGCGGCTCGGTACCGATTACTCGTTCTCAAATTGCACTCCTCCCTGGCTGGATTGGCCCTGCGGAGAAAGTAGGCATGTGTCATATGCTGGCAAACAAAGAAGAAATACAGTGGGTGGATGAAGATGACGGAGTTGTTTAATACGCCGTTCGAAACATCTCTGCGAGTGCTGTTGCTCCTCGAAACAGAGGCAAGAACGGATTTTTCAATAAACATGATAGCATGTGTGGATTTTGCAGCCCTCTACGGAAAAAGTTTTGATATATCTGAAATGAACCTTCACGGTGACAATCTGTTCAAGTTCAGTGAGTTTGCCACAAGAAAGGAACTGACACGTGACGGCATGGCCTTTCTTGTACGGAGAGGGTTTGTAGATGTAAAACCCACGAAGAATGGTTTTATCTATCAGATATCCTCCAAGGGAAAAGAATTCTCGCAGCAGCTTGATACGAAGTATTCTAAAGATTACAGAAGACAAGTCTCTCTTGCCCTGAGACATTTCTCTGGAGATTCTGAACAGGTTATTCTGAATAAAATAAACAAGCTGGCGGTAGCTTCGCTTGAAAAGGAGGCGGCTGCATTCCATGAAGAGTAATTATTATATAAAAAAGCTGTGGTTTACAGGCCCGGGAATTGAGGAGTCTGCCGTTGAGTTTATAAATGGCCTGAATATCATTCATGGCGCAAATGATACTGGAAAGAGCTGGATTCTGGACAGCTTTGATTTCATGTGCGGCCTTGATCATGACAAGTTCGTGATAGACGAAAGCACCGGGTGTGATACGGTACATCTGGAAGTGGAAACCCCTCACGGATCTGTAAAGATGGAACGTAAACTGGGAAGTACAAAGATCCAGGTGGACAGTACCGACCCCCGGATTGAATCTCATCAGTATACGGCAGGTAAATCAAAATACTGGATCAATTCTGTCTGGATGACCATTCTTGGTATTGATGAAGATGTAAAGGTCATCAAAAATGAGAACGCAGTAAGACAGTCATTAACGCTCCGGTCATTTTTGAATCTGATGTGCGTTCCCCTGGAAAACATCAACAGGCGTCAAAGCGTTTTTTATACAAGCGGCGGACCTTTTTCCAAAACGGCCATGAAGAGCACACTCCTTTATTTCCTTAATGAGGAAGAGTTTGAGGAGTACAAGGAGAAAACCGGAACAAAACAGAAAAATACCGAAAAGAAAATCCGGACCCTGGTGAAGAATGAAAACCTCGAATACCTCTCTGAACTGAAACTGGAAGTAAAAAGAGAAATCTTATCACCGGAGCAGATAAGAGAAAAAATTGCAGTGCTCATGCAGCAGATAAATGATGCCCAAAGCCGTATGTCAGAGGCAACGGAACAGAGAAGGAAGCTTTCTGAAGAGATTGTTGCAATGAACGAGGAAATGAAATCAGCCTCGCTTATGAAGCATCGCTATCAGATCCTCCGGGGGCAGTATCATTCAGATATCAAGAGGATCACTTTTATCATTGACGGTGAGCAGAAACTCAAAGACTTAAAGGAGCCTGAGAAATGCCCATTCTGCGGGGCTAATATGACTCCCCAGCAGAGTGTTTCATATGCCGAGGCAGCACAGGCTGAATTACAGAGGATCCTTCCGCAACTCAATGACGTAATGGATGCAGAGAAAGACATCGACAGGGAAATCTCTGAATATCAGAAACATATTGCTGAGTGCCAGGAAGAGAGCCTGAGACTGGCGAACCTGATAAATCAGGATCTTCAGCCAGCCATAATCGAACTGCAGCAGCAGATAGATACTCTCCAGGAGTCAGTCGATTCCACCAGTCAGCAGGATGTTATAGAGCGGATCGAGAAATACCTCACAACACCGAAAAAGGCAGAAGACGCCGAGGGTGACCAGGCAGCCTTTAAGGCGCAGGATAATTTCACTGCGGAATTTGTATCTGATTTCAATGACCTGCTAAACAATATTCTTAAAGAGGTCCGGTTCGACAAGTTCAGTAACTGCTATTTTGACTTCGAAAGCGAAGATTTTGATATTGTTGTCAATGGTAAGAAAAAACAAAAATATGGTGGTGGCTATAAGGCTTTCCTCAATGCAGTAGTAGCTATAGCACTCCATCAGTATCTGTCTGAAAAGGGAAAGCATGGTCTTGGGGTTCTGCTCATGGACTCCCCGATTCTTTCTCTGAAAGAGGGCGGCAGCGATACCAGTGCTGTCATGCGAAAGGGACTGTTCGAGTATCTTGCCAAGCATCAGGATTTCGGACAGGTAATCATAGCAGAGAACCAGATCCCGGACATTGACTATGCCGGAGCCAGACTTGAAAGGTTTACGCATAAAGAAGATGAAGGCCGGTATGGACTTCTAATCGGATATACAGATTAAATAACTACAACACAGAGAAGGGGTGTGTTAGCCCCTTCTTTTTTTGTGCCCTTCGGATCATCCGGAGGGCTTTTTTTATTTCCCAGACTTTCCCCAGATTCTCGCCAGACTCTCACCATATTTCTCAAAATCCTTCTGCGGTATAGTAACAATGCTTCAGATGATTCTGGAAATATGGCAAGGAAAGTGAGGTGAGACCGATGGCAAAAAACAGCAAACAGACTTCAAAGGCCGTTGCCTCTAAGGCAAGCCGCATTTTGAAGGATGGCCGTTACGGCAAGGACTCTAAGTCCGTTGCCGGAAGTGCCCTGGCTCAGACGAGACCGGGCAAGAAGAAGTAAAGTCACATCCTGATGGGCGGTGACGGATTACCCAATCAGCCCGCCCATCCCCTTCGGGGGATATTTCAAATCAAATCTCTTAGTCTGAATAGCGCTATAAGGACGGAGGGATGCATAAGAGTTCGGAACGCAGCAATGACGGCTGTGTTTGGAACGAAGATGCTCCCACCGTAGTTTCGTGCGCCTTTTTTTCGGCTACCGGAGCCTGTGGTCATCTTCAACCGCAGGCTCTTTTGTGTCCCTCCGTACCGCTCGTACGGAAAGGACGGGGCATTATGCGGAAGTTTAAAACTTCTAAAGGCAACAGAACAAATTACATTTACTACACAGCAGAGGGCAAGAAGGTGGAACTGAAGCCTGGACAGAACGGAGTCGATGAGACATGGATTACTATGCTTCACGATTGGGACGATGAACAGCTTGATGCTGACCGCCGTGAGGAGTATCACTGCCCGGTTCATTATCAGGCTTACTCCGATGGTGAAGGTGAAGATGCGGATGACCGCAACCATTACTTATGTGACACAGCTGCAGATCCATTGGAGCAGATGCTTGCCTCCATCAATGAGCAGGAGCATTCGGAAAAGCTGGACAGGCTCAAAGCGGCACTTACCACACTGACCGACCTGCAGAGAGACACCATCTATAAAAAGTTCTACCGCAACATGTCCAACGTGGATATTGCAGCGGAAGAAGGTGTGTCGGAGGCGGCTATCCGTAACCGCCTGAAAAAGATTTTCGCAAACCTTGCGAAAAAAATCTAAAAAATGGGGGTTCGATTTCCCCGCTTCTTTCGCATATGGACAGAGGGATACAACAAAAGCCCCTCGGAAAGGAGCCAATGCAATGAAACACAAAGTATGTATCAACATTGCAAAACCCGGCGGTACACCGACCCCGGTAGTAAGAAGCGGTACAGTGCAGATCCGAAAGCGTCTGCTCGACTTCCTCTTTGGACAGCAGGTCAATGTCCTTGTCCTGTCTCCTGGCAACTCGGTGCAGACTGTCGAGATCCGAGAACTGAAGGAAGGAGGTAAGGACCGTGACTAACAATCAGAAGTACAACTTATTTCTTGATGCGGTGAGAATCATCCGCTCCCTGGCTGATGTGTTCGAGGCGATCGCAGATACCTACAAAGATGCAACTGTAGTAGAAGCCGATGCCAAGGTCATTGATGCACAGGAAGTAAAGGAACTCCCTGCTGAAAAGGAAGTAACCCTGGAAGATGTCCGTGCCGTTCTGGGTCAGAAGAGCCAGGCTGGTATGACTGCCGAGGTGAGAGAACTCATCACAAAATACGGCGGCACCAGACTGTCAGATATCGACCCAGCACAGTATAAGGCACTTCTTGCAGAAGCGGAGGTGTTGGGAAATGAGTAAACACGCTTTCCTTTCTCCTTCCGGATCACACCGCTGGCTGAACTGCACACCAAGTGCGATGCTTGGATCCGAGTTTCCGGATGACAGCAGTTCAGCCGCCGATGAAGGAACCGCAGCCCACGCATTTTGCGAACACAAGTTAAAGAAAGCACTCCGCAGAAGAAGCAAAAGACCTGTCTCCGATTACGATAGTGACGAGATGCAGGAGTACACCGATAGTTATGTGGATTATGTGCTGGAGCAGCTTGAAGTTGCAAAGCAGACCTGCAAAGACCCGATGGTGCTGATCGAGCAGAAAGTAGATTTTTCGGAATATATCCCGGATGGCTATGGCACTGCAGACTGCATCATCGTATCGGACGATACCATGCAGATTATTGATTTTAAGTACGGGCTGGGAGTTTTGGTGAATGCCGAGCAGAATACGCAGCTGATGTGTTATTCCATCGGTGCGCTGAACCTCTTTGACAGCCTGTATGACATCAAGGGAGTCACGATGCACATCTTTCAGCCTCGCAGGGAGAATGTTCAGAGTTGGACTATCCCGGTAGATGAACTAAAAGCATGGGCAGAAAACGAACTGAAGCCGAAGGCACAGATGGCATTAAACGGCGAGGGTGAATATCACCCCGGCGAATGGTGTCAGTTCTGTAAGGCAGCAGTACGCTGCCGAGCAAGAGCAGAAGAAAAACTTCGTCTTGCACAGCAGGAGTTCAAAATGCTGCCGCTTCTTACGGATGCTGAAATTGAAGAAGTGCTGACCATCCTTCCTGACCTTACTAAGTGGGCAGACGGTATCCTGGCTTATGCCACCGATGCAGCAGTCAACCACGGCAAGGAGTGGAACGGATTCAAGGTTGTCGAAGGTAGATCCGTCCGCAAGTACAAGGATGAAGAACTGGTCGCACAGGCAGCCAAAGACCACGGCTATACCGATATCTATCGTCAGAGCCTTATCACTATGACGGAGATGCAGAAGCTGATGGGCAAGAAACAATTTGACCAGATCCTGGGTGACCTCATTGTGAAACCACAGGGTAAGCCGACCTTAGTTCCGGTAACGGACAAGCATCCGGCAATGAACGTAACAAACGCCAATAACGAATTTAAACAGGAGGATTAATATCATGGCTATTTCTAAGACAAAAGTTATCACAGGTGTAAACACTCGTCTCTCTTATTTCCATGGCTGGGAGCCTACCAGCATCAACAACGGACCTGAGAGATACTCCGTTTCCGTACTTATCCCTAAGTCTGACACTGAAACGGTGAAGGCTATCAATGAGGCTATCGATGTCGCAATCGAAGAGGGGGTTGCCAAGTTCGGCGGCAAGAAGCCTAACAAGGCCGCAATCAAGCTTCCTTTGCGTGACGGAGATACCGAGCGTGATGATGAGGCCTATAAGGGTCACTACTTCATCAATGCCAACAGCACGACTCCGCCTCAGATTGTGGACAAGTATGTGAAGCCTATCCTTGACCGCAACGAAGTATACTCCGGCTGTTATGCCCGTGTGTCTCTGAACTTCTATGCGTTCAACAGTAACGGCAACAAGGGCGTGGCATGCGGCTTGGGTAACATCCAGAAGATCCGTGACGGTGAAAGCCTTGGCGGCAGAAGCTCTGCAACTGACGATTTCAGCACTGTTGCTGATGACGATTTCCTTTCCTAAACATATAAACCTGGCGGGCGGTGGTGCTGCCACCGTCTGCCAACATTGAATAACGAGGTGAACGTAATGAACGAAGTATATGAATTTATGAAACAAGTCGATGTGATAGTCCTTTTCTGCCTGATCTATGGTCTTGCCATCAATAGTATCGTATGGGCAGTGTGCGAATTTTTCAGCTTTGTGGTCAAGAAGGCAAGAACTTTTATTACAAAACACAAAGAGAAAAAGGCTGTACAGAAGGATGATATGACGGAGTAAACATGACGGGCGGCGGAGGATATTCTTCTGCCGCTTTTGTCGTAGAAAGGAGCAGCTATGCAGCATTTAAGCATTGATATTGAAACTTACTCCAGTGTGAATCTGCAGAAAGCCGGAGTTTATAAATATGCCGAGAGTCCTGACTTCGACATCCTTCTGTTCGGTTACAGTGTGGATGGCGGAGCAGTTCATGTCATAGATCTTGCCTGCGGAGAGAAGATTCCTACGGAGATTGTGGATGCCTTGTCGGATGAATCCGTAACCAAGTGGGCATTCAACGCACAGTTTGAACGGGTGTGCCTGTCGAATTATCTTGATACCTGGCTTTCTCCTGACAGCTGGCACTGCACGATGGTGTGGTCGGCAACACTCGGTCTGCCATTATCCCTGGAAGGGGTGGGTGCAGTTTTGGGACTGGAGAAGCAGAAACTGACCGAGGGAAAAAATCTCATCAAATACTTCTGTGTTCCCTGCGCCCCTACCAAGACCAATGGCGGTAGAACCAGAAATCTTCCGCAGCACGATATGGAAAAGTGGGAGCAGTTCAAGGCATATAACCTGCGTGATGTGGAAACCGAGATGAGCATCCAGAGGAAGCTGACCCGTTTCCCTGTTCCCGATTTTATTTGGAATGAATACCATCTTGATCAGGAAATCAATGACCGTGGCATCGGACTGGATATGACGCTTGTGGAGCAGGCTATTGCTATCGACAGCATCAGCCGCAAAAACCTCACACAGCAAATCCAAAATCTGACCGATCTTGACAATCCCAACTCTGTAGCACAGATGAAAGGGTGGCTTTCGGATAACGGACTGGAAATGGATACTCTCGGCAAGAAGGCTGTGGCAGAAACACTCAAGACTGCACCAAAGCATCTGGCGGATGTTCTTTCCCTCCGTCAGCAGCTTGCCAAGAGTAGTGTGAAGAAATACACCGCTATGCAGACAGCGGTTTGTAAGGATTCCAGGGCAAGAGGAATGTTCCAGTATTACGGTGCCAACCGAACCGGACGATTTGCCGGACGCATCATCCAGCTGCAGAATCTTCCGCAGAATCATATGTCTGACCTTGCAGATGCCAGGGCACTTGTCCGAAGCGGAAACTACGATGCCCTGGAACTTCTGTATGACGATATCCCGGATACGCTTTCACAGCTGATCCGTACAGCATTCGTTCCCCAGGATGGCAGGAAATTTATCGTAGCAGACTTTTCTGCCATTGAAGTGAGAGTCCTTGCCTGGCTTGCAGGTGAGAAATGGAGAATGCAGGTATTCGCCGATGGCAAGGACATTTACTGCAGTTCGGCATCGCAGATGTTTGGTGTTCCGGTAGAAAAGCATGGCATCAACGGTCATCTCCGCCAGAAGGGCAAGATTGCGGAACTGGCTCTCGGTTACGGCGGTTCGGTCGGTGCGCTCAAGAGTATGGGTGCTTTGGAGATGGGACTTACCGAAGAGGAACTTCAGCCGCTCGTGAACGCATGGAGAAATGCAAATCCGATGATTACGGCTATGTGGTGGGATATCGACAGAGCGGTGAAGACTACAGTGCGAGAACATATTCCGACTGAGGTGGCAGGACTGAAGTTTACCTATGAGAGTGGATTCCTTTTCATGAGACTTCCTTCCGGCAGACGGCTTGCCTATGTGAAGCCACGCATGGGTATCAACCAGTTCGGCAGTGAATCGGTGACCTATGAAGGAGTGGGTGCTACGAAAAAGTGGGAACGTCTTGAAAGCTATGGCCCGAAATTTTGTGAGAATGCTATCCAGGCAATCGCGAGAGATATTCTCATGTATGCCATGCAGACACTCCGAAACTGCAGTATTGTTGCCCATGTCCATGATGAACTGATTATCGAAGTGGACAGGCGCATGAGCCTCAGTGCAGTCTGTGAGCAGATGGGCAGGACTCCGCCCTGGGCGAAAGGCTTACTTCTTCGTGCAGACGGATACGAATGCGATTTTTACAAAAAAGATTAAAATTAGGGGGTTCGATTCTATCGGATTCTTCGCTTATAGGCAGAAGAATGATTTGTCCTTCTGTCTATTTCATTTTTTAAGGAGGATTCGCTATGGACGAATTAATCAGAATCAACTATGACAGTGAGCGCCCTACTGTGAACGGACGCGATTTACATGATGCTCTGCAGGTAAAGACCGCATACAAGGATTGGTTTCCGAGAATGTGTGAATATGGCTTTTTCGAGGGTACAGACTTCTGCTCATTTTTGAGCGAAAGTTCCGGTGGCCGCCCTGCAGTAAATCATCAGCTTACCATTGATATGGCAAAGCAACTCTGCATGATTCAGCGTACCGAAATCGGCAGAAAGTTCCGCCAGTATTTTATCCAGGTGGAAGAGGCATGGAATTCACCCGAAGCGATTATGGCGAGAGCGTTGCAGTTTGCAAATCAGCAGCTTGCCCTTCTGAAACATCAGAACATGGAACTGACCGATACCATTGCCGTTCAGAATCAGCAGATTTTGGAGATGAAGCCGAAGGTCAGCTACTACGATGTGGTGCTGAACTGCAAAGACCTTATTTCAACATCAGCCATTGCAAAGGATTACGGAAAATCCGCTATCTGGATGAACCGCTATCTTCATGAAAAAGGTGTGCAGTTCAAGCAGGGTGATATCTGGCTTTTGTATCAGAAATACGCACAGAAGGGTTATACAAGCACCAAGACTCACAGTTATCCGGGTACTGACGGTGAAACTCATACGAAGGTGCATACCTACTGGACACAGAAAGGCAGACTCTTCATCTATGAACTTATGAAATCAGACGGCATGATGCCTTTGATTGAGCAGGAGGTGTAACGCTATGGGAATCGATAAATTCAACGCCGAGGGTTACTATGACCCGACCTGCTATGAGGCAATGACAAATGGGGTAAAAGCGGACAGACAGTCCGCTTTCCGCCCTATGGTGTACATCTGCTCCCCGTTCTCCGGTGATACAGAATATAACACCGTGCAGGCAAGAAAATACAGCCGTTTTGCCTATGAGCAGAATACGATTCCGGTGACACCGCATCTTTTGTATCCGCAGTTCATGGATGATGAAAATCCAAAAGAACGTGCCGATGCCATGCATTTCAACTATGTGCTTCTTGGCAAGTGCAATGAACTGTGGGTGTTCGGTGATGTGATATCCAAGGGCATGGCACATGAGATTGGTATTGCAAAAAAGAGACAGCAGACCATCAGATGGTTTGACAGAAACTGCAAGGAGGTTACCCATGATTGATTTTACCCTTTATACCGCAAACTGCTGCGGTGACAGTTCCAACTGCATATATCCCAATAAGGCTCATATTACGGATTCGGCATCTTTCGTGGCTGCCATCAAGCAGGATCATGTGTGTGCTGCTTATAAGAACAACTACCGCAGCAATGACAATTTCCTTGAAACGGATGCCCTTCCGATGGACTGCGACAATGACCATTCCGATGATCCGAAAGACTGGATCTATTCCTTGGATGTGGTGATGGCATTCCCGGATGTATCCTTACTTGTCAGCTATAGCCGCAACAACATGAAGGTGAAAAACGGCAAGGCGGCAAGACCAAAGTTCCATGTGTATTTCCCTATCCCGACCATGGCGGATGGGAAAGCCTATGCGGAACTGAAGAAACGCATCCAGGAGTTCTTCCCGTATTTTGATGCGGATGCACTGGGTGAGGCTCGTTTCCTTTACGGCACCGATTCACCGGACATTGAAGTATATGACGGGGCAAGCAATGTTGCTGACTTTATAGACCGCGATGAGTTCGCAGACTTTGATGCCAGTACGGAAGAAATCAGCGAAGGCAGCAGAAACAGCACCATGAGCCATATCGCAGGAAAACTTATCAAGAGATACGGTGCAACGGATGAAGCCTATGCCCTGTTTATGAAAACAGCGGAAAAGTGTAATCCACCTCTGGCTGATTCCGAACTGGATAAGATCTGGCACTCTGCCACCAAGTTCGGTACCAAGGTATCCGGGCAGGATGGCTATATCGATCCAAAGGTCTATAACTCCGACTGCGTGTTAAAGCCGGAGGATTTCTCCGATGTGGGACAGGCCACAGTACTGGCAAGAGAGTACAAAGGAAAACTTCGCTTTTCGCCTGCCACCGATTACATGGTCTACAACGGCAGCTTTTGGGAGGAAACTGCACCGAAGTCCCAGGGCATCTCCCAGGAACTGACGGAGCGTCAGCTGGAAGAGGCTGAAGCAGAGATCAAGAAAGCAATGGATGAGATGAACAAGAACGGTGCAATGGAGATTCTTGTAGCAATGGGACCGAAGAAGGCAGCAAATGCCTTCAACCGTCAGCAGGCACATTCCTTTGAGATGTATGAAAATGCCCTGAATTACAAGAAATATGCCATTAAACGCCGTGACTCCAAATACATCGCATCTGCTTTAAAAGAGGCAAGACCGATGCTTGAGATCGAGCAAAAGTTTCTGGATGCGGATGAATTTCTGCTGAACTGTCCGTCCGGTACGATAGACCTTCGCAAGGGCATCCGCAGTCTGCGTGATCATGACCCGGAAGACTTCATTACCAAGCAGACCGCTGTTGACCCCGGAAAAGACGGAGCGGATATCTGGCAGGATGCTCTGAACACCTTCTTCCAGAATGATGCTGCCCTTATTGACTATGTCCAGAAAATCGTAGGTCTTTCCGCAGTGGGCAAGGTCTATGTGGAGGCACTTATCATTGCCTATGGCGAAGGCAGAAACGGCAAGTCTACCTTCTGGAATGTGGTGTCGAGAGTCCTTGGCACCTATAGTGGCAATGTCTCTGCCGATATGCTGACGGTCGGATGCCGCAGAAATGTTAAGCCGGAACTTGCCGAGGCAAAAGGTAAAAGACTGCTCATTGCTGCTGAACTCGAGGAAGGCATGAGACTCAATACATCCAATGTTAAGCAGCTTTGCTCCACGGATGAGATCTATGCAGAGAAGAAATATAAAGATCCGTTCTCCTATGTTCCTACCCATACGCTGGTGCTTTATACCAACCATCTGCCAAAGGTCGGTGCAATTGATAAGGGTACCTGGCGAAGACTCATCGTGATTCCATTTGGTGCCAAGATCGAGGGCAGTTCGGATATCAAGAACTATGCCGACTATCTGTTTGAGAAGGCCGGCGGTGCGATTCTCTCCTGGGTGATTGAGGGTGCAAAGAAGGTTATTGCGGATGATTTTCATATTGCTGCGCCCAAGAAAGTTCAGAAGGCTATCGATGCCTATAAGGAAAACAATGACTGGATGAGTGCGTTCTTAAACGAACGCTGCGAGTTGGATGATACCGCAGTGGTCAAATCAGGAGAACTTTACAACGAGTACCGTTCATTCTGCTTACAGGTGGGTGAGTATGTTCGCAGTTCCGCAGATTTCTATACCGCAGTTGAATCCTTTGGCTTTGAAAGATTCAGAAACAAAAACGGCAGATTTGTCAAAGGTTTAAAGCTGAAAACCGAGTTTGAATAAGCCTTATGCCGATATGTGTGACACCTTATGCTACCTATCTTACTAACTTTTATATAGAGCCTAAAAAAACAGATATATAGAAAAGTATAGAAAATACCCTGCATAAGGCGGCACACATACCAATATTAAGCCGTGATGGAGGTGCGGAATATGCGTGAAAAAGAAGTTGAGCAGGCCCTTGTCCGCTCCGTCAAAAAAGCGGGTGGACTATGCATGAAATTTACCTGTCCGGGCATGGATGGTGTGCCGGACAGACTGGTACTCCTCCCTATTGGGAAGTGTGCCTTTGTGGAATTAAAGGCTTCCGGTAAAAAGCCGAGGCCATTACAGATACGAAGAATGAAACAGATTACCGCTCTTGGTATTCCCTGCTATGTGATTGATGCCAAGGAGCAGATAGGAGGTGTACTTGATGCAATATCATCCCCATGATTATCAGACCTATGCCACCAACTTCATATTGGAACATCCAGTGACGGCGGTGCTTTTAGAAATGGGACTTGGGAAAAGTGTCTGCACTCTGACTGCAATCTATGAACTGATGCTGAACCGTTTTGAAGTGGAAAGCGTTCTGGTCATTGCACCTCTTCGGGTAGCAAGAGATACATGGCCTGCGGAGATTGAAAAATGGGATCACTTAAAAGGTCTTACCTACTCGGTGGTCATCGGTACAGAGGCTGAAAGGATAGCTGCCTTAAACAGACCCGCCCATATTTATCTCATCAACCGAGAAAATGTGGACTGGCTCATTTCAAAGAGCGGTGTGCCCTTTGATTTCGATATGGTGGTCATTGATGAACTTTCCTCATTCAAATCTTACTCAGCCAAACGATTCAAGAGTCTGCTGAAAGTAAGACCAAGGATAAAAAGGATGGTGGGACTTACGGGTACGCCATCCAGCAACGGACTTATGGATCTGTGGGCAGAATTTCGAATACTTGATATGGGTCAAAGGCTCGGTCGGTACATAACGAACTACCGAAATAGGTTCTTTGTGCCGGATAAGCGAAATCAGCAGATGGTCTTTTCCTATAAGCCAAAACCGGGAGCGGAGAAACTCATCTATCAGCTGATTTCGGATATTACGATTTCCATGAAGTCGGCAGATTTTCTGAAAATGCCGGAATGTGTGATAAACGAAGTCACTGTGGTGCTTTCTGAAAAAGAAAGAAGTCTTTATGAGGAAATGCGTGATGAGATGGTCATTTCCATGGAAGAGGAAGAAATCGATGCGGTAAATGCAGCGGCTCTTTCCGGGAAACTTCTGCAGATGGCAAACGGTGCTGTCTATACCGAAGATAAGGAAATCGTGAAGATCCACGACCGCAAACTGGAGGCTTTGGAAGACCTCATCGAAGGTACAAACGGCAAACCCGTTCTGATTGCCTACTGGTATAACCACGATTTGCAGAGAATCAAGGAACGGTTTAAGGTTCGTGAGATAAAGACCTCCCAGGATATCAAGGACTGGAATAAAGGCGAGATACCTGTTGCCGTGATACATCCTGCGAGTGCCGGACATGGACTGAACCTGCAAAGCGGTGGCAGCACCCTTGTGTGGTTTGGACTTACCTGGTCTTTGGAACTGTATCAGCAGACCAATGCCAGACTCCACCGCCAGGGTCAGACGGAAACAGTGGTCATACACCACATCATTGCAAAGGACACCATCGATGAAGATGTGATGAAAGCACTTCGTAGAAAAGAGAAAACACAGTCCGACCTTATCGATGCTGTCAAAGCAAGGCTTCGGAGGTGATGCTTATGGCTGACCCTTATGAAAGCTTTGCAAATGCCATTATTACAACAGCGGCCAAGGACTATATGGCAGCGTTAAAGATACTGAAAAAATCACCTGCAAATGTAAATGCCAAAAGTACCGTGACTGAGTGTGAGCGTTTCTTTCGTTCCTCCTGGTATGCGGTACTTACAAGCGTGGATAGTGAATTCCTTATACGAAGACTGAGAGAGGAGGCTTTGAAAAAATGACCGCAAAGGAATATTTAAGACAGGCCTACCGCCTGAACGAGAGAATCGACTCCCATATCGAGGAACTGGAAAACCTGCGTGACCTTTCCACCCGCATCCAGGGAGTCAGCTACGGAGAACATATTCCTTCTCCCAACAGACCAACGGATGCTCCTTTCACAAAGGTGCTGTTTAAGATTATGGACTACCAGGAGAAAATCAATCATGAAATCGACACCCTTGTTGACCTCAAGGCAGAGATGGAAGAGGCTATCGAGAAACTGTCCAATGTGGATGAACGCCTTCTTCTTCGCTATAGATATCTGGATAACCATTCGTGGAAAGAAATCGGTGTGCTGCTAAATGCGTCTGTACGCACCGTGCATCGTATCCATTCTTCTGCACTGCAGAACTTTTCTGCCCCGGAATAAAAGTTGGCACACTTTGGCAGAGAATGGCACAGTCCTTATAGGTATAATGGTAGTATAGAAAACTGTATGATGAACGAAGCCTCAAGGGAGAAATCCCCTGGGGCTTTTGTTTTACCTGGACGGAGGTGAGGACAGTGCCGAGAAGGCCGAAACGACCATGTTCACATCCCGGCTGTTCCAACCTGACCGATGGCAGGTTCTGCGAGGAACACCGGAAGGAAGAGAATAAACGATATGAACGCTATGACCGCGACCCCGCCATCAAACGCAGGTATGGACGAGCATGGAAAAGAATCAGGGACAGCTATGCTGCAAGCCATCCGATGTGTGAGGAGTGCTTGAAGAACGGTATTTATGTACCGACCGAAGAGATCCACCACAAGCTGCCGTTATCTCAAGGCGGTACGCATGACAGAGAGAATCTCATTGCACTTTGCAAGTCCTGTCATGCAAGAATCCACGCCAAGAGCGGTGACAGATGGCACAACAGATGACCCCAGGGGCGGTAGAAATCTCTATGCATTAAGGTCCCGGGGAACGGCGCGAGGGTCACACGCGCAAAAATTGCTATTCAAAGGGCCTATAAGGAAAGGCCCCGTGAGGAGGTGAAAATCGAGTGGCAAAAGACGGAACGATGAGAGGCGGTGCAAGACCCGGTAGCGGGCCAAAACGCAAGGCTCTGACAGAGAAAATCTCTGCGGGCAAGACTGCTACCGTCATCGACCTGCCGGATGCGTCCGAACTCACGGGTGTGGATATGCCCCCTGTGAAGGACTACATGAAAGCAAAGCAGAAAAGCGGGACAGATCTGTGTGCGGAAGAAATCTTCCGGGAAACATGGAACTGGCTAAGGAAGGTCGGATGCACCGAATATGTGAATACGCTGCTGATCAATCAATATGCCATGAGCGTTGCAAGACAGATTCAATGCGAACAGGCAATTTCGGAATATGGTTTCCTGGCAAAGCACCCAACGACCGGGGCGGCTTGCCAGAGCCCGTATGTATCCATGCTTCAGCAGTTCACAAAACAGGCAAACCAGTCCTGGTATCAGATTTACCAGATTGTAAAGGAGAACTGTTCCATTGAGTATACGGGAGCAACTCCGCAGGATGATGTAATGGAGCGCTTGCTGCGCGCCCGGAAAGGACATTGACTATGATTGAAAAAGTAAATCCATTCCACCCTGACAAAGTGGCAGACAGAATCGCAGGTGCAATCGTTGACCTGGCGTATAAAACAGAAAAAGATCCGAAGATTGCCGTTGAGGTACTCATCGGACACGGTGTCTGCTATGTGATTGCAGAAACAAGTGCAGACATTTTTGCAGAACAGATAAAGAGAATCGTCCATCGCATTGCAGGACAGATGGCTGTTATTTCTGACATCAAACCCCAGGATAAACACCTGGCGGATAATCAGGCGGATGGTTTCCGCTGTGGGGATAACGGCATCTTCAAGGGTATGCCCTTGACGGATGAGGAGAAGAAACTCTCTGTAATCGCAAGGGAGATCTACAAATCCTATCCCTGTGATGGCAAGTACATCATGGATGGTGAGAGACTCATCATCTGCCAGAGCAATGCAAAGACGAAAGAACTTCGAAAGAAGTACCCGGGGGCAGACATCAATCCTATCGGTGACTGGACTGGCGGCACGGATGTTGATACCGGGGCAACTAACAGAAAGCTTGGCTCTGATATGGCACAGTCTGTCACGGGCGGCGGTTTGCATGGCAAAGACCTATCCAAGGCGGATGTATCCGTAAATATCCACGCATTTTTGAAGGCGCAGAAAACAGGCCGGCCTGTGGTGCTTTCCTGTGCCATCGGAGATGATACTGTGGATGGCATGCCTTATTCCGAAATCGTGGAAGAAGCAAGAGAGTATATCAACTCCCTGGGTGGATTTGAGAAATTTGCGGAATGGGGGTTGTTCTGATGGCAAAAACGACTACGGAGATGCAGCTTGTTCCGCTCTCCAAATTAGTACCCTATATCAATAATGCAAGAACCCACTCCCCAGAGCAGATCACAAAGCTTCGTTCCTCCCTGCGTGAGTTCGGTTTTGTAAATCCCGTTATCATCGACCGTGACTATGGCATCATTGCCGGACACGGCAGAGTGATGGCTGCCAAGGAAGAAGGCATCGAGGAAGTTCCTTGCGTGTTTGTGGATTACCTTACCGAAGCACAGAAAAAAGCCTACATCATTGCGGACAACCGATTTGCCCAGGACGCAGGTTGGGATGAGGAACTCTTGAGAATTGAAATCGAAGCTTTGCAGGGCATGGATTTCGATGTAGGGCTGACTGGCTTTAACGATGATGAGATTGCTGACTTTTTCGCCGGAGATGATAAGTCTGAGGCGGAAGACGATGATTTCGATTTGTCCACCGCCCTTGAGAAGGCATCCTTTGTACAGCGTGGGGATATCTGGACAGTCGGCAGGCATCGTCTTATGTGTGGTGATGCCACATCCGCTGAAGATGTAGCCGCTCTTATGGACGGTAAGAAAGCCAACCTCATCGTAACGGACCCGCCTTACAATGTGGCCTTTGAAAGTTCCGATGGACTTTCAATTAAGAACGATAAGATGGCAAACGATAAGTTCTATGAATTCCTGCTTTCGGCATTTCAGAACATGGCGGCGAACCTGGAAAAAGGCGGTGCAGCTTATGTGTTCCATGCCGATACGGAAGGACTCAATTTCCGCAAGGCATTTGTGGATGCAGGTTTCCATCTTGCCGGATGCTGCATCTGGGTGAAAAACAGTCTGGTGCTTGGACGCTCCGATTACCAATGGCAGCATGAACCCGTCCTGTACGGTTTTCTTCAGAACGGCAAGCATTACTGGAGTAAGAACGCAGGAAGAAACCAGACTACCATCTGGAATTTTGACAAGCCGAAGAAAAACAAGAATCATCCGACTTCAAAGCCCCTTAACCTTCTGGCATATCCCATTGGCAATTCCAGTCAGGAAAATGCCATCGTCATTGATACCTTTGGCGGCAGCGGTTCGACCCTGATGGCTTGTGAGCAGACCAACCGCATCTGCCACACGATGGAACTGGATGAGAAGTATGCGTCCGTTATCTTACGGAGATTCGTGGAAGACGGCGGTGACCCTGACAGCGTATATGTGATCCGAAACGGAGAGAAATTTATGTACTCCGACCTTGTAAAAGAGGTGGAGGTAGCAAATGAATAATGACAGATTGACCCTCGGCAGCCTGTTTGACGGCTCTGGGGGTTTTCCTTTGGGCGGCTTGATTTCCGGCATTACACCTTTGTGGGCATCGGAGATTGAGCCGTTTCCTATTCGTGTCACAACAAAAAGAATGCCTTGGGTAAAACATTATGGAGATGTTTCTGCAATCAGCGGTGCCGATCTTCCGCCTGTGGACATCATTACCTTTGGCAGTCCATGTCAGGATATGTCGGTGGCAGGAAAACGCAGCGGTCTTGACGGAGAGCGTTCCTCGCTTTTCTATCAGGCAGTGCGAATCGTGAAAGAAATGAGGTGCAAAACCAATGGAAAATATCCGAGATTTATCGTCTGGGAAAATGTACCCGGTGCGTTCTCCAGTAACAAAGGAGAAGACTTCAAGGCAGTCCTTGCATCTGTATGCTCGGTCAAAGCCGATTCCGTTTCTATTCCTGTCCCTCCGAAAAGAAAATGGACAGGCGCAGGACACATTGATGTGGCAGAAGGATTCGATATTGCCTGGCGAACATTCGATGCGCAGTATTGGGGAGTACCCCAGAGAAGAAAACGTATCTACCTTGTCGCAGATTTTGATGGTGGGAGTGCCGGAAAAATATTATTTGAGTCCGAAGGCGTGTCAGGGTATCCTCCGCAGAGCTTCAGCCCGTGGAAAAGAACTGCCGCAGGTGCTGAAAAGAGCATTGGAGCGTCAAGCCTCTGCCTAAATGACCAAGGCGGTCAGCAGATGAATGTGACAGAGAATCTCACCGCAACCCTTCGTGCAACATCCAATCATCCACCCCTTGTATTTGAAAATCACGGTCAAGACACCAGATATAAAGGTCCTCTTTATGTGGCACAAACAGTGCTTTCCACTTACGGAACAGGCGGAAACAATCAGCCGTTCGTATTGGAAACGCCGAAAACATTAAAAATCCGCTCTGGCTGTGAAGGCGGAGGCAAAGGAGCATTGATTCAGGAAAATAAATCTGCAACGCTCTCCTGTAATAATGACCAAACGGTGTTCGTACCCAAGTGCTATGGCATCTGTTCCAAGGACAGCAACTCTATGAAATCGGACAATCCGCACAGCGGCTTTTATGAAGCGGAGACTTCAAGATGTTTGGATGCCAACGGCGGAAATCCGTCGTGCAATCAGGGAGGCATGGCTGTGGTGGCGGTGCAGGGTTCCATGATCGGCAGAGCCGAGAAGAACGGTCTCCAGGGCAGCGGCATCGGAGAAGATGTCAGCTTTACGCTTAATACGGCAGACCGCCATGTGGTGGCATTCTGTGAAAAGACTGCCACCTTATCTGCCAATGACGGTCCAAAGGGTCCTTCTGGTCAGCAGCTGAAGAATCCAGAATCCAACTTCGTATGCGAGGAAGTCTACGGCATCGACAGAGCGGCATTCAACCAAGGGCAAAATGCAAAATTCGGCTTTGCTGTGGAAGAGGAGTTGGAACCGACCATTGTGGCAAAAGGTCCCGGTGCGGTTGCACATTCTACCTATTCTTCCAGTAAAGCATCCTTTTTTACAGAGGTTTCTGAGGAGATGACAAACACACTGGTGGCTACGGATTATAAAGATCCGCCCATTGTGAATGATGAAAATGCTATGGATTACATTGTTCGCCGTCTGACTCCAACGGAATGTGCAAGGCTGCAAGGATTTCCCGACTGGTGGTGTGATGATCTCGGTACGGAAAACCCAACTGATGAAGATATTTCGTACTGGACTGAGGTATTTGAAACGCACAGAAAGCTTGTTGGAACTTCAAAAAAGCCGAAAACGGAAAATCAGATAGTAAAGTGGCTGAAAAATCCACATTCCGATTCTGCGGAATATAAGATGTGGGGCAACGGTGTGGCACTTCCCAATGTTTGCTTTGTGCTTTCTGGTATTGTGTACTACTCACAGTTTCCTGCAGAATAATTTGCAGATTATTCTACACCTAAAATGCTTGATATATGTGCCTTTTAGAGTGATATATGTAGTACCGAAAAAAACAAAGGAGGTACTCAGAATGAGAATTGAATTTAACAGAACGGGAGCAGAGAGAAAAGCACTGGTTACGGCTATTGCAGAGATTCTCGGAACAAAGCCAAAATACATGGGAATGCCAACTGCGGCATATGACTTTGGGGGGCTTATCATTGATAAGAGTGGAGCCTTGGAGTTTGAAGACAACGTGTTCCCAAAGGATATCCATGACCTTTTGTATCAGCTTGCCGAGCGTGGCTTTACTGCCGCAGAAATGCCCGACACAGCCGCCGACAGCGAAGAAAAAGAGTTTTGCGAGGAATTATCCGAAGAAACGGATACCGAGCCACAGGGCGAAAGCGTGGGGTGCGGGTTGCCAGTGGCAACCTCTTGCGAAGCAAGAAGCACCGACCGAGTCGGCAGACGAGACCTTACGGTTAGCCTTCCGCTTGATAAAGTCGCAGTCGGCAACCTTACAAAGCTGCTTGATGCCAAAGGCAGTCTTATTAAAAAGGCACTGGGCATCAGCAAACTCCCGATGAAACTCACTGCGGATACGGTTTCATTCCCTTGGTTTGACACCATTCCCGATGCAGACACAGCAAAAGCCTATACCGACTTTATTGCCGCACTGTGCAGGATGAGCAAGGAGCAGAAACGCATAAAAGCCACCGAGAAGGAAGTCACCAATGAGAAATACGCATTCCGATGCTTTCTCCTTCGCCTTGGATTCATCGGAGCAGAATATAAGGCAGCCCGAAAGATTCTGCTGAAAAATCTGAACGGGAGCAGTGCATTCAAAACGGCAAAGGAGGAAAATGACAATGATATTTCCGAGTAAAGAGATTGTGGAGCAGGTACGCAGGCAGTATCCAGTTGGTACAAGAGTGGAGCTTGTGAAAATGGATGATATACAGGCTCCGCCAATCGGCACCAAAGGAATTGTTGAAGGCGTGGATGATACCGCATCTCTCATTGTTGCTTGGGACAACGGCTCTCATTTGAATGTGATTTACGGTGAAGATGAAGTACGCAAAATATAGCGAGCCGACAACAGATATACACAAGGTATTGTGCAGAATATTGTGTAGTAATCGTATTGCTATATCTGCCAAAAAGAGCGAATATGTGTACAACGAAAAAAGAAAACGGAGGTACACACCATGAACGAGAAAATCGCAAATCAGATTGCAGAGATGAAAAAGCAGACCATCGGCGTTGAAGTAGAAATGAACAACATTACAAGAGAACAGGCGGCAAAGCTTACAGCCGACTTTTTCGGAACGGGACGATATAAGAATACGGCATCAATAAACGGTTATTATACTTGGTCGGCTTGGGACAGTCAGGAAAGAGAATGGAAATTTCAGAAGGACGTCAGCATTTTGGGAGACGATGCCCACAAATGCGAACTGGTAACGCCAATCCTTAAATACGAGGACATGGAAATCTTGCAGGAACTTATCAGAAGACTTCGCAAGGCAGGAGCAAAAAGTGATGCCACAAGAGGGTGCGGAGTTCACATTCACATCGGAGCAAAAGGACATACACCGCAGACCTTGCGAAATCTTGCCAACATCATGGCAAGCCACGAAAGCCTGATTGCAGATGCCTTAAACCTTGACCGAGGTAGAATGTACCGCTTTTGCAGAACAGTAAACCCCAACTTCCTTGCGGAAGTCAACAGAAAAAAGCCGAAAACAATGGCGGATTTCGCAAACATCTGGTATACAGCCAACGGTGCAAGCTACGGCAGAAACCATCACTACAACGACAGCAGATACCATATGCTCAACTACCACGCAACCTTTACAAAAGGAACGATTGAATTCAGACTTTTCCAATTTGATGCCCCTGCGAACGGCAGACAGAATGGACTCCATGCCGGACAGCTGAAAAGCTATATTCAGCTTTGCCTTGCACTCAGCCAAATGGCAAAGACGGTAAAAACCGCAAGCTCGAAACCACAGCAAAACGAAAACCCTAAATATGCCATGAGAACTTGGCTTTTAAGACTTGGTTTTATTGGTGACGAGTTCAAAACGGCGAGAGAAATTCTTACAAAAAGACTTGCAGGAGATACGGCATTCAGAACCGCAAGAGCATAGCCTTGTAGCACCTTAATAAAAAGAGTCGATCACTTCGGTGGTCTTAAGGTGGTAGAAGGGTATGCCCTTCGGAAAGGATGAGGAATAGATGAAAACAAGATATTACATCGCTTACGGCAGCAACCTGAACATTCCACAGATGCGGATGCGATGCCCACAGGCAAAAATTATCGGAACATCCGAAATCAAAGACTACGAGCTGTTGTTCAAGGGCAGTCAGACAGGCTCTTACCTTACCGTTGAAAAGAAGAAGGGCGGCAGTGTTCCTGTTGCTGTGTGGGCAACAACAGCGGCGGACGAGGCGGCACTTGACCGCTATGAAGGATTTCCCTTCTTCTATTACAAAGCCGAAATGGAACTGCCCGTTCAGGACATCCGCACAGGGAAAATAAAAAACCGCAAATGCTATGTTTACATCATGCATGAGGACAGACAGCTTGGCAGGCCAAGCCGCCGTTACATCCGCACCTGTCTGGATGGGTACAGAGCCTTTGGCTTTGAGAAAGAAATTCTGATGAGAGCCATCGAGAACAGCAGGAGGCTGAGCTATGAAGAATGAAAAAACAACCGCTTTAAAAATTTGTCCAAGATGCCATAAGACCTATCATGGCAATCCGGCTCTTTCAAGAGTGGACAACGAAACCTATATCTGCCCCGATTGTGGCACAAGAGAGGCTCTTGAAGGCATCGGTGTGGACAAGGATGAACAGGAAGAAATCTTGAACACCATCCACAGCTGCATAGGACAGTAAATAACTGAAAAAGAATACTTTTCGGGACTCCGCCGGGGGTCCTTTTTTCGTGGAGGTAATGGCGAATGAGAAAACTGAAGAAATACATACCCACCAAGTTCAAAGCCGAGGACAGCATTTATGATAAGGATGCTGCTGATTTTGCGGTAATGTTCATCGAAAGCCTGTGCCACACCAAAGGCACATGGGCAGGAAAGAAATTTGAACTTATCGACTGGCAGGAGCAGATTATTCGTGACCTGTTCGGCACGCTGAAACCAAACGGCTACCGACAGTTCAATACCGCCTATGTGGAGATACCGAAAAAGCAAGGCAAGTCAGAGCTTGCGGCGGCTGTGGCACTTCTGCTTTGCTGTGGTGACGGTGAGGAACGAGCCGAGGTCTACGGCTGTGCGGCTGATCGTCAGCAGGCAACCATCGTGTTTGATGTGGCGGCTGATATGGTGCGGATGTGTCCGGCACTGAATAAGCGTGTGAAAATCCTTGCATCGCAGAAAAGAATCATCTACACGCCAACCAACAGTTTTTATCAAGTTCTTTCTGCCGAGGCTTATTCCAAGCATGGCTTTAACATTCATGGCGTGGTGTTTGATGAACTGCACACACAGCCAAATAGAAAACTGTTTGATGTTATGACCAAAGGCTCCGGTGATGCCCGTATGCAGCCATTGTACTTCTTAATCACAACAGCGGGAACGGATACCAATTCCATCTGCTATGAAACGCATCAAAAGGCAAAGGATATCTTGGAGGGACGGAAAATCGACACTACCTTCTACCCTGTGATTTACGGTGCGGATGAATCAGATGATTGGACAGACCCAAGGGTATGGAGAAAAGCCAATCCGAGCCTTGATATCACAGTCGGCATTGATAAAGTTGAAGCTGCCTGCAACTCGGCAAAGCAGAATCCCAGCGAGGAGAATTCCTTCCGTCAGCTGCGTCTGAACCAGTGGGTCAAGCAGGCAGTCCGATGGATGCCTATGGAAAAATGGGATGCCTGTGCATTCCCTGTGGATGAGGATGAACTGGAAGGGCGTGTCTGCTATGGCGGTCTTGATCTTTCATCTACAACTGATATTACTGCCTTTGTTTTGGTATTTCCGCCACTTGACGAAGATGATAAATATGTTGTTCTTCCTTATTTCTGGGTACCGGAGGATACTCTTGACCTAAGAGTACGAAGGGACCATGTTCCTTATGACTTGTGGGAGAGAAAAGGCTATTTGCAGACCACAGAAGGAAATGTAGTGCATTACGGCTATATCGAAAAGTTCATTGAAAAACTGGGCGAGCGTTTCAATATCCGAGAGATTGCCTTCGACCGTTGGGGTGCGGTGCAGATGGTGCAGAACCTTGAAGGCATGGGATTTACGGTCGTTCCGTTCGGACAGGGCTTTAAGGATATGAGCCCTCCGACAAAGGAACTGATGAAACTTGTTCTGGAAAAGCGAATTGCACATGGCGGTCATCCGGTTCTAAGGTGGAATATGGACAACATCTTTATCCGTACCGATCCTGCGGGAAACATCAAGGCAGATAAGGAAAAATCAACGGAAAAGATAGACGGTGCTGTTGCTACGATTATGGCACTGGACAGAGCAATTCGCTGTGGAAATGATGCAGGCGAAAGTGTATATGACACAAGGGGACTGCTTGTTTTTTGATGTGAAAGTATACTTTATATATTTATACTTAGCTTGATAGATGTGAAAAAAGATGCTATTATGGTAAAAATAAAGCAATCGGAAATGGCTAAAAGGAGTGAGTTCAGTGATTACTGTATTGGAAAAACACGGCGAGGATGATTATTCGGTTTGGTTTTCTGAAATTCCTGAAAATGACCCACTTTGGAAGGAATTAATGGAAAAATACTGCAACACAGGAAGTTCTCTTCGCGGAACACTTGCAGATGTAACGGAAGAAATCCGAGATAATATGTAACAAATGAAATAGTAAATCGAGAAAGCATCTCTTCGGAGGTGCTTTTCTTATGCCGTTCGTTACATGATTTTAGAATAATTTCCCTTAAAATAGGCATGATATTAATGGAATATTCCCTTAATACATTGCTTTTAACCTTATTTTATGGTATTATTTAAGGGGAAAAGGGGGTGAAATAATGAGAACCTTTAATTATTCTGAAATCAAAAATCAAAAGTGGGATTCGGACATTCTTGGTTTGATTGCCGCAATATACAAAGAAGCCGGAAAACAGGAGATGTATCTGAAACAGCGTCCGGAGGAATTGGAGAAACTGGTTGAGATTGCAAAGATACAAAGTACAGAGGCATCAAATGCCATCGAAGGCATTGTAACAACAAGTACTCGTATCAGACAGTTGGTGGAAGAAAAAACAACACCTAAAAATCGTGATGAACAGGAAATTGCTGGTTATCGTGACGTATTAAATATTATCCACGAAAGCTTTGATGCGATTCCTATTTCACAGAACTACATTCTGCAGCTGCATAAGGTTTTGTATAGTCATATGAATAATCCGATGGTAGGCAGAACTAAAAGTGTGCAGAATTATATCAGTGCCACATACCCTGATGGTCATGTGGAAACATTATTTACTCCGCTTGCTCCATACGAAACACCGGAGGCACTGGACAAAATCTGTGAGGAATATAACAGAGTAATCGGAAATATGGAAGTTGAGCCGCTAATAGCAATTCCTGTGTTTATTCATGATTTTCTCTGTATACATCCTTTTAACGATGGCAACGGAAGAATGAGCCGACTGCTGACAACTCTTTTGTTGTATAGAAATGGGTTTTATGTAGGAAAATATATATCTTTGGAAGCAAAAATTGCAAAAAATAAAGATTTATATTATAACGCACTTGGTCAAGCACAGATTGGCTGGCACGAAGGTAAGGAGGATGCAGTTCCTTTTATCAAATATTTGCTTGGAACAGTTCTTGCGGCTTATAAAGACTTTGAAGATCGATTTGCTTTAGTGGAAACAAAACTTCCTGCTCTTGAAATGGTAAGACGTGCCACTCTGAATAAGATTGGTCGATTTACTAAACAGGATATTCGTGAACTTTGTCCTTCACTCAGCATTAGTTCTATTGAAGGTTCACTTCGAAAGTTAGTATCATCAGGTGAATTGAAAAGAGAAGGAGCAGGGAAGAACATTTGCTATTACAGATTGAAATGATTTCCGTAAATATTCAATTATTACCTTAAAAACAATATAAAAATAAGGAAAAGAATATGTAAATAAGGTTAAGCATCTCTTCGGAGGTGCTTTTCTTATACCGTTTTTTCAGAAAGGAAGGTGATTCTATGGGACTTTTGAGCGGATTATTTCGTACCAGAGATACTCCAAAGAACAGTACGGCAGGCAGTGCATACCGATTTTTCTTAGGCACAAGCGCATCCGGCAAGAACGTAAATGAGCGTTCTGCCATGCAGATGACGGCGGTGTATTCCTGTGTACGTATTTTGTCGGAGGCGGTGGCAGGACTGCCCCTTCATTTATACAGATATACAGATGACGGAAGTAAGGAAAAGGCAGTCGGACATCCGCTGTATTTTGTACTGCATGATGAGCCAAACCCGGAAATGACAAGCTTTGTGTTCCGGGAAACACTTATGACGCATCTGCTTTTGTGGGGCAATGCCTATGCACAGATTATCCGAAACGGAAAGGGTGAGGTTGTGGCTCTGTATCCGCTTATGCCAAACCGCATGACGGTGAACAGAGATGATAAAGGTCAGCTTTACTATGAATATCAGACCTCGACTGATGAGGCAAAGACCACAAAGGGCGGAACGGTTCGTTTGAAACCGACAGACATACTTCATGTCCCAGGTCTTGGATTTGACGGTCTTGTGGGATACAGTCCTATTGCAATGGCGAAGAATGCTATCGGTCTTGCCATTGCCGCTGAAGAATACGGCAGTAAGTTTTATGCAAACGGTGCTGCACCAAGCGGTGTATTGGAGCATCCGGGAACACTGAAAGACCCGTCTAAGGTGCGTGACAGTTGGAATGAAGCCTTCGGCGGTTCTTCCAACAGTCATAAGGTGGCTGTTTTGGAAGAAGGTCTAAAATATACGCCGATTTCCATTTCACCAAATGAAGCACAGTTTTTGGAAACAAGAAAATTTCAGATTAACGAAATTGCTCGAATTTTCAGAGTCCCTCCTCACATGGTCGGTGACCTTGAGAAGTCGAGCTTTTCTAATATTGAGCAGCAGTCACTCGAATTCGTGAAATACACCTTGGAGCCTTGGCTTGTCAGATGGGAGCAGTCAATGGCAAGAGTGTTGATTTCTCCGAATAACAAATCTCAATATTTCATCAAGTTCAATGTAGACGGCCTTTTGCGTGGGGACTATGCAAGCCGCATGAGTGGTTATGCCACTGCAAGACAGAACGGCTGGATGAGTGCAAATGACATCAGAGAACTTGAAAACCTTGACCGTATTTCTGTCGAGGACGGCGGTGACCTTTATCTCATCAACGGCAACATGACAAAGCTTGCCGATGCAGGAATATTTGCAGCAACTACTGCTGAAAGAAAGGAGAACGAGAAGGATGAAGAAGTTCTGGAATTGGAAAAACAGGACAGTGACAAATCAAGAAACGCAGGAACAAACGGTGGAGAGAACGCTGTTTCTGAACGGCACCATTGCTGAGGAAAGCTGGTTTGACGATGATGTTACGCCACAGCTTTTTAAGGAGGAACTGAATGCAGGGACAGGCAATATCACAGTCTGGATTAACAGCCCCGGCGGTGACTGCGTGGCGGCGGCACAGATTTACAACATGTTCATGGATTACAAAGGAAATGTAACCGTCAAAATTGATGGCATAGCCGCCAGTGCCGCATCTGTTATCGCAATGGCAGGCACCAAGGTGATGGTATCACCTGTTTCCATGATGATGATACACAATCCAATGACTGCAGCTATGGGAGATACCTCTGAGATGCAGAAAACAATCGCCATGCTTGACGAGGTGAAAGAGTCTATCATCAACGCCTATGAAATCAAAACAGGCATGAGCCGAGCAAAGCTTTCTCATCTTATGGATGCGGAAACATGGATGAACGCAAACATTGCTGTTGAACTTGGCTTTGCGGATGAAATCATGCATAGAAATACAGCCGATGCTGTGGAAGTGCCACAGGTCAGCAATGTATATTCCCGCACTGCTGTTACAAATCATTTGATGGATAAAATTGCCGCAAAATGCAGAATTGAGCAGAAACCGAAAACAACGGCAGATTCCCTTATGGAACGCTTGGATTTAATCAAAAACTGGAGGTAAGAAGTATGACGATTTTAGAATTGAGAGAACTCAGAAATAAGGCATGGGAAGGTGCAAAGGCATTTGTAGAGAGCAGACGAGACAAGGACGGTCTGCTTTCTGCGGAGGACGCAAAAGCATATGCCGAGATGGAAAAGAAAATTAAGGATTACAGTGCCGAAATTGAACGTATGGAGCAAATGGATGCAATGGAAAAGGAAATGAATAAGCCTGTGAGTACACCTATTGTCACAAAGCCTATGACCGCAGACGGCAAAGAAAAGAAGAAAACAGGCCGAGCGTCTGATGCCTACAAAAACGGTATGCTTACGGCACTTCGTACCAACTTCCGTCAGGTATCTGACATTTTGCAGGAAGGCGTGGATGCTGACGGCGGTTATCTTGTTCCGGAGGAGTATGACAGCCGTTTGATTGATACCTTGGAAGAAGAAAACATCATGAGAAAGCTTGGTCGTGTCATTACCACCTCCGGCGAACACAAAATCAATATTGCGGCAACAAAGCCTGCCGCCGCATGGGTTGAGGAAGGCGGTGCATTGACTTTCGGTGATGCCACATTCAGCCAGATTTTATTGGATGCGCACAAGCTCCATGTAGCTATCAAGGTGACGGAGGAACTTCTCTACGATAATGCTTTTGGTCTTGAGAACTACATCATTGACCAGTTCGGGAAAGCACTTGCCAATGCCGAGGAGGACGCATTCCTCAATGGTACTGGTGTCGGTCAGCCATTGGGACTTTTTGCAAAAACAGGCGGCGGCACAACAGCGGAAACATTAACCGCAGCATTGAAAGCGGATGATATTTTAAACTTAATCTATGCCTTAAAGCGTCCTTACCGCAAAAATGCGTCCTTTATTATCAATGATAAAAACTTAGCTGTAATCCGAAAATTGAAGGACAACAACGGTGCTTATATGTGGCAGCCTTCTTACCAGGCAGGAGAGCCGGATAAAATTTTAGGATATGATGTTCATACTTCTGCATATGCACCGGAAGATGCCATTGCTTTTGGTGATTACAGCTATTACAACATTGGTGTTCGTGGTACTCGCTCCTTCAAGCAGCTCACTGAACTCTTTGCAGGCAACGGGATGATTGGCTATGTGGCAAAGGAACGTGTGGACGGTAAATTGATTCTTCCCGAGGCAGTGCAGATTTTAAGATTGAAAGCAGACTAACGGTGGTGGAGTAAATGACAGTATCTCTTGATGAAATGAAAAAATATCTGCGAGTAGATTTTGATGATGATGACACAGTAATTGAAGAGTTGCTGAAATCCGCAGAAGTTTTGTGTGCTGATGTAGCCAGATTATCCGAAGATGAATTTGAAAAGAGCCATTGCTCTAAGATTGCTGTCATGTATGCTGTTGCTTATCTGTATGAACACAGAGAAAATGCCGACTATAAAGCCTTGACACTTTCTCTGCGTTCTCTGCTTTTTGGTGTAAGAAAGGAAAGATTCTGATGGATATTTCAAAACTAAATCAGCGGATTGAAATTCAAAAAGGTGTTTCCAAAACAGATGAAGTGGGGAATGTAATTCGGCATTGGCAGGATTATTATTCCTGCTTTGCATCCGTAAATACCGCAGGAGGAAAGGAACGGCAGAAAGGTGATACGGAGGAACAGAACTCCGTAGCCTTTGCTGTTCGCTTTTGCAAACAGCTTTCAGAGATTTCAGCTGTGGATTACCGCATTGTGTTTCGTGGTAAAACCTACAACATAATTCAAGTTGACTTTGCAGACTATGACGGCAAAACAATAAAAATAAAAGCAGAATCGGAGGAATCCTATGGAAGTATCGGTACAGGAAATGACAAATGAGATTTTAAACTGTATAAAGCAGTACACTGAGGAGGCATCAGAGAAAATAGCCGAGGTCTGCAAGGAAGAAAGTGAAACACTGAAAGAAAATCTGAAAAGGGACAGTCCAAAAGGCAAAAGAACAGGAAATAAAAAATACTCTCGTGGCTGGAAAATAAAGAGAACGGAAAGAAACGGCTATGTGCAGTATGAGGTTTATAACACGCAAGGATACTTGACACACCTTCTGGAAAAAGGACATCAAAATTTTGTCGGCACAACAAAGGGCAAACAAAAACAGGTGAATACCAAAGGCGGAAGAACGCCTGCCTATCCTCATATCAAGCCAAATGAGGAAAAAGCAAAGGAAACCGTGGAACAGCGAATTAAGGAGGTTCTGCAAAATGGATGAAAAAGAAATGAAAGCTTTTTTAGATAAAACAGGACTTCCCGTTGCCTACAGCCATTTTCCCGATAATCAAAAACCGCCTTTTCTCTGCTTTCTAAGTGATAAAAAAGCGGAAGGCTGTGATAATCGAAATAACCTGTACCGCTATGATTACAGCATAGAACTGTATACAATGAAGAAGGATATACAATCCGAACAAAAACTGGAATGTCTGCTAAATGAGGCAGGCATTTCTTTTTCTTCGGAAACGGTATGGCTTGATGACACAGGTTTGTATGTAACCTACTATACTATCAGCATTTATAAAAAGATTGGAGCGTGAAAAATATGAAAATACCCGAAACGGCAAAAAAACAGATGGAGGACATTGCCATCGGATCCGGATATATGTATATCAAGGAGTATGAAAAAGGCAGTGCCATTCCCAAAATATCGGAGATTGCCGTAGAAGAAAACCGAAAGGGTTATCTCTCCGGCGGTGCGTCTATTTATTATACGCCTACCATTGATACCTATAAGGACGATATGGAGGAAATCACAAGAAAAATTTTATCCGGTGAGGACATCGGCATTAAAGGCAGTATCGGTACATTTATGCCCGACACCTTCAGCATTATGGCACCCAACTCGGAAATCACCACAGACAACACAGATAAAAGTTCCAACATCTATATTGGAGGTATTAAGAACTTCAAAGATAAATATTACGCTGTTGTCTTTGCTGCGGCAGACGGCAGTATGTCCGCAATGATTATCGGTCAGCTTGAGGGAGGTTTTACCCTTGAGAGAAAGAAGGACAGCATGACGGTCTGCGACCTTGATTTTAAGGCAACGGAAAAGCTTGACAGCAAGGGTCATAAGCTTTTAATCAACTGGGGTGTCGGTGCAGAAGTGACAACTGAGTAAAGGAGAATTGCTATGTATGATTTTACAAAACCAAAGCAGAAAACACTGCCTGTAAAGCTGAAAAACGGAAAGGTCATTGTTCTCCTTCCGCCAAACGGATATGTGTTGGAGGCCATCTCCGAAATGCAGGCGGCTGAAGAAACCGAGACTGTGAAAAACATTTATTCTGTATTTCAGCAACTTTTAAACCAAAATAAAAACGGCTTTAAAGTAAGCCGAAATGATGTTTTAAGCTATGACGTGGAAGAAATCCAAGACTTTATTGCAAACGAATATATGGATTTTGTACTTTCAATTCAAAAAGACCCAAACTAATGCTGCCCTATTATCCAATGGAGGATAACGGGGCCTTTCATTGGGAGATTTACAGCTACAGCAACAAAATGATTGCAGATTACTGCAATATGCCCATTACAAAGGTAAAAGCACTTTCCCTTGATGAATGGCTGATGTACCGCAGAGATTCTTTCATATTCAACTGCGAGCAGACAGAAAAAGGACGAAGGTATCTGAAAAACGCTTATCTGATGACACAGACAAAGCCGGATATAAAACGGTTGAAGGAAGTGTTTGGGTGAAAGTTATTGTTGAAATGTATATGCTATAAGGTTATTATAAAAAATATAAGAATGATAAATCGTAGTTTGTAACGAAGATATTTGCGATGAAAGGAATTAAGATTGAGTTATTTGGGATTGCAATAATACTTTTAGGAATTGCTGTGACAACAAATAATTTTTGGGGATATGTCCTAGGTGTTCTTGGATTTGGCGTCGCTGTAGTTGGCTGTTTTCTAAAAGATAATCACTGATAACTTCTTGTTTGAAAAATTGAGAAAACGTAATATTGAACAAAAAAGAAATGCACAGTTCTTAGCTTATCGTGAACTGTGCATTTTTGTAAATAAATACTTTTAATTAGCCGATTACGGCATCCTCT
>ENA-OROU01000457-OROU01000457.1-human-gut-metagenome-genome-assembly--contig:-NODE-457-length-44592-cov-17.324629_pt1 | contig 44592 bp, 40 predicted proteins | sample MGYA00242131_ERZ509054 | MGnify/ENA primary metagenome ERZ509054 (study PRJEB26280, sample SAMEA2338749) | human gut metagenome | biome: human gut; feature: human-associated habitat; material: faeces... | reverse complement strand
GGTACTTGAGGCCATTTTATTCTTCCATTTTATATGCCGCGTAGACGTTTCTTCTTGTAAAGTCAGTTACCTTGTCGAACATGGCGTCCGGCAGTTTTGTGACGGCGTCCTCGGCCTTGGTGCTCGCGTCGATGAGACCGTTTTCGCGGCAGTAGGACATTGCGCCGTCGTAGGGGCCGGCCTTGCCGGTCTTTCGCAGCTGGGCGACACGGCGGGAGAGGGCCTCGTCGCGCGGCGCGAGCAGCATCGCGAGTTCGCCGACGGTTATTTTATCGTCGAGGCGCAGCTTGTTGTCCGTGAAGACGATGGCTCGCGTCTTTGCAAGCGCGACGAGCTTTTCAAACAGCGGATCGTCGCGCCCGACATCCGTAAACGGGCTCTCCTCCATCAGCTCGCCCACGCTGACAACGCGGTAGCCGTACTCCTTAAGAAGCGCGAGCTGCTTGCCCAGCGCGAACGCGACCGGCGTGCGCTTGGCCATGTTGTAGCCGTCCTTCTGGAAGATGATCTGTCCGCAGAAGAAGTCCGGGTCCTTTTCGAGCGCCTTGCGCATCGGCTCGACCATCGCGTCGATCTCCGCCTGAAGCGCCGCCTCAGGGTCCTCGTGCGTCGAGGGCAGCCAGCCCGCGCCGTCGAACGACGCGGCCATATACTGGTACCCCATGCGCTCGTAGACGTCGTAACTCGTAAAGCCGCCCGCCATCTTGTCGACATAGTGCGGCGGGCGCGCGAGCGTGAGCGTATAGCCGTAGCACTCACGCATCAGCGTGTCGAGGCGCGTCAGGTCCGCGACCGCGGCGTCAAAGTCAGGCAGGTACTCGCGCGCGCCGTAGACAAACGGCTTTTTGCCGAAGATGATGTGGCGGTAGCCGTGGTTTGTGATCTGATGGCCCTCGTCGAGCATGCGGCGGATCAGGCGGTCGTTGTGCACGGCTCCGCCCTTGTCGTCGCAGTGGATATCGGGGTAGTGGTCGAATTTGACGCCGCCCCACGCCGCGCTGCCGAGCTTGCCCGCCTCGTCGGGGTAGTTCTCGCTCGTGTCGCCGATGACGTCGAAGCTGCCCTTTGCGCCGTACTGCGCGAGCGTGTCGAGCAGCACATCCGTCAGCGTTTTGCCCTCAAATCGGTCGGGCGATGCGGGAAGGCCCATCGGGCCGTCGTCGAACGTCATCGCGCAGATGCGCTCGCCCGTCTTCACGCGCTCGATGCGGCGCGTGTAGCCGACGTAGTGCTTTTCCGCGGGCGTGATGATCTTCTTGACGATCTTCTTTCCCTTTTTGCCGAGTTTAACGATCCATGACATGCCATCCATCCTCCCTGGTGGTAAAGTCCTGCAAGGCGCATTTTACTGTAAAGAGCATTCCATTTACTTGTCTTTTTACGCCTGCGTTTGTCTTCTCTCTTTTGGTCTTCTGGCTTCTCGCTACGCACATTGCGCGGCCACGGCGGCCTTCGACCTGCTTCGCGCCCCGCAGGAGCGCTGCCTTGACGGCGGAAAGCGACAGCTCGTCCGCTTCCAGCACCGTCACGCCGCCGCCGACCTCTTCTGGCACATGTGCGTCGCTGCCCGCAGTGACGGGCTTTTTCCGTTTTTGCGCCAGCTCGCGCGCCATGGCGTTGGCGCTTTTGTTCTTGCGGTCGGCACGGCTGTTCCAGATCTCGACGCCGTCAAGCCGGCTCATTACATCGTCGAGCCGGTTCGCGTCTGTGCTGTGCTCAAAGGGATGCGCGATGACCGCCAGCCCGCCCTGTGCGTGAATGGCCGTGACCGACTCGGAAAACTTCCTCGTTTCGATGGGTTCTCTCACAAAGAGACCCAGCAGATGCCCGCGCTCGGTCGAAACCTCGGTCGCGGGGATGACGAGAAAATCGTCGAATTCCGGAACCTCATCCAGCACGCGGTCGTGGTCGCAGATGGCGACACCGTTCAGCCCGCGCTCGCGCGCAAGCGCAACGATCTCGCTCAGGCTCATGCAGCCGTCGAACGACCGCTCGGAATGAATGTGCAGATCGAGCCGCAGCTCCATGATCCTCTCCCCCTTCTCAGCGCTCAAACAGGCTCTTTTTAAGGTATGCGCGCATGACCTTGCCATCGCCCTTGGCGCTCAAGGCCTCTTTCGCCGTGAAGAAATCGCCGAGACCGCGCAGGCCCTCCTTGACGCGGCCCGCCTTCAGATAGCTCAGTGCAGCGACCGTGTCGTTGAGGAAAAAGCGCATTTTTACACCCGTCCGGTAGTCCTTCGCCGTGTAGGTGACTTGCCCGCCCTGCGCGGCCTGCGCGTAGTGCGCGACGATGGGACTCTGCGCCGCCTCCGTCATCGGGAAACTGCCCCACACGCGGGGGTTGACTTCCAAAATGCAGTCCCCTTTGAACTCAACCATGGCAAGGCCTGTAAAGTGAAACGACTTGAGCAGTTCGTAAGCCTCGTCGATCATCTTTTCATCATAAAAGCTCTCGCAGCAGGTCGACGGCCCACCTGTGATCGGATACTCGCGCACGCGGCGGTGGCACAGCGCGCCGAGCAGCTCGCTCTCGCGGCCGAGCAGCAGGCTCACGCCCGCGCCCGCGCCCGTGATCTTCTGCTGCACGATGGGGCTCGGGTCGTAGCGCTGCATCTTTTCCATGATGGCGTCGAATTCCGCCTCGTTGTTCGCCACGGCGTAGCGGTCGGCAGCCTTGAGACCGAACTTTTCTCCGCAGTGCGGCTTGACGACGACGGGATAGCTCTCCGGCGTGCCGTCGTACTCGCGCGGCACAGGAATGCCAAGCTCCAGCGCGCGCTGATGCACGCTCTCCTTGTCGTTGAGCGCGTCGAGCGTCTCCTTCGGCGCGATGAGGAAGTTCGCCAGCGCGGCAAATTCCTCCCGACGGGCGGCGACGGTGTTGAGCGTCACCGCGCCGACGCAGAAGAGCACCGGATGCTCGTACTCTTTGAGTATGCTCAGCAGTTTTTCGGCGTAATCCGCATCCGCGCACGCGCCGTCGATCCAGCGGAAATCATCGCAGGACTTCGACACCGACACTGCGGGTGCGCTCTTGACGTCCGCCCTTGTCTGCGTCACGACCACGCGGTAGCCCGCGCGGTGCAGCGCACGCACCGCCGCGATGGACGAGCGGTATTTTCCGTCCGTCACAAGCGCTGTTTTCATCTTATCATCACCGCCGTTTTTCTTTTGATCTGCCTGCCATGATACCAAACTCCCCCGCAAATTGCAAGAGCGCACGATCTATCGCCTGTATTTCATAAAATACAGTTTATCATTGAAAAAAGCGATGAAACGCCTTGCTTTTTTCGTCCTCTCATATTATTCTTTTCAAAGTAGAACGACATTCCGGAGGAAACCCGTCTTATGAACGATATCAGCCTCAAGCAGCTTGAAATTTTTGTCGCCGTTGTGGAATACGGCGGCTTCACCCGTGCGGCGGAGGAGCTGTTCTTCAACCAGTCCACCGTGAGCGCGCACATTTCGCTTTTGGAGCAGGCGCTCGGCAAGGAACTGTTTGTGCGCTCCAACCGCCGCCATGTTCGCTTGACGAAGGAGGGCGAACAGGTCTACCCCATTGCAAGGCGCATTCTGAATGACTGCGCCGCGCTGCGCACGCTGTTTTCCGACGCGGACAGCACTCCCGTGGTCGCGCTCGGCGCGTCCACCGTGCCGGGGCAGTATCTGGTGCCGGGCTACCTCGCCGCATTTTTGAAGCGCGAGCCGGAGTTCCGCTACTCTCTGCGCCGCGGCGACAGCGAGCAGGTGCACCGGATGCTTAAATCCGGCCAGATCGCCGTCGGCTTTGTCGGCGCAGTCAGCGCACCCGAAAATCTCGACTACTTCCCCCTCTACGACGACAGGCTCGTGCTCGCCGCGCCGAACAACGAGCACTACCGCGCGTTCAGAGAGCGCGGCGTCTACGGCCGCGAGCTGCTGCTCGAAGAGCCGTTCGTCTCGCGCGAAGAGGGCTCTGGCACGGACACGAGCCTGCAAAACTATCTGCGCACGGTCGGCCTCTCCCACGATATGCTGCATGTCGTGGCGCGCGTGGACGATCCCGAGGCCATCAAGCAGATGGTCTCCGGCGGCGTGGGCGTTGCCGTGCTCTCGGCGCTCGCCGTGGAGCAGGAGGTCCAAAACGGCACGCTGCTCGCCTTCGAGATGGACAAAAGCGCGCTCAAGCGCACGATCTATCTCATCACGCTCAAATCGCAGCAGCTCTCCCGCATGGAGCAAAAGCTCGTCGACTTTTTGAAAAGCCCGCACCGCAGGAAGCGCGCCGAAGCGCAGAACTAAGTCAAAAAAAGGCACGGCAAAAGCCGTGCCTTTCATTTTGCCTTTTACTTCTTCAAAAAGCCGAACAGGCCGTGCTTTTCATACGGCTTGCTCGTCATGGAGACGAAGTCGTAGCCGGTCTTGGTGATGGCCTCGCGCAGCTTCGCCTCGTCGATGGGCTCTTCGCTGATGATGTCCGCTTCGCCCTTGGAGTGGGAGGCAGAGACTTTCTTCACGGAGAACGCGTTGCGGATGGCGTCGTTGATGTGCGATTCGCACATGCCGCACATCATGCCGTCGATCTTCACTTTGGTTTCGTACATGTTAAGATCATTTCCTTTCATACGGCGCAGGAGACGCGGGTGGATAAGTCCCGCGTCTCCTGTGCTATTTAATGCTGCTTACTGTGACAAGTGCCGTGCATAGCGCAGTGTGCACAGTTACAGCCACAGGAGTTTCTTCCCCTCTTTCTCTGCCGGATAAGATAGGTGGAGATAGCAATGATTATGGCAAGCAGGATAGCAGAGACGATGATCGTCGACAGGTTTGCGGTAACCCAGTTCAACACGGAAATCACTCCTTTCGCAGGGTATCGGGGTTAAGGGATCAGTGCTTGTCGCTCAGCTTGGTAGCTTCCTTGTAGGGCTTGAAGAGCATGTAGATCATACCGGCGAGGACAACGATGGCCGCGATCAGTCCGATGACGTTCAGGCTGCCGGTGAAAGCGTTGCCGAACTGGTTGATCATCAGGGCAATGAGGTAAGCAAAGCCGCACTGATAGCCGATGGCGAACCAGGTCCACTTCGCGTTGTTCATCTCACGTTTGATCGCGCCGATGGCCGCGAAGCACGGAGCGCACAGCAGGTTGAACACCAGGAAGGAATAACCGGTGATGCCGGTGAAGGCCACCGCGATGTTCTGGTACACGTTCAGGTCACCGCCGCCGTAGAGGATACCGAGCGTACCGACGATGTTCTCCTTGGCGACAAGACCGGTGATGGAGGCGACGGTCGCCTGCCAGTTGCCCCAGCCGAGCGGGATGAAGATCCAGGCGATCAGGTTGCCGATCTTGGCAAGGATAGAGGAGTCGATCTGATCCTCAGAGAGCATCTGGAACGTGCCGTCGACCCAGCCAAAGTAGGTGGTGAACCACACGAAGATAGTGGAAAGCAGGATGATGGTACCAGCCTTCTTGATGAACGACCAGCCGCGCTCCCACATGCTGCGCAGCACGTTGCCGAGGGTCGGCCAGTGGTAGGCAGGCAGCTCCATGACGAACGGAGCGGGATCACCGGAGAACATCTTGGTCTTCTTCAGCATGATACCGGAGATGATGATGGCTGCCATACCGATGAAGTAAGCGGAGGTGGAGACCCAGGCACTGCCGCCGAAGAGGGCGCCGGCGATCATGCCGATGAACGGAACCTTGGCGCCGCAGGGGATGAACGTGGTGGTCATGATCGTCATACGGCGGTCACGCTCGTTTTCGATGGTACGGGAGGCCATGATGCCCGGAACGCCGCAGCCCACACCGATGAGCATCGGGATGAAGGACTTACCGGAAAGGCCGAACTTGCGGAAGATACGGTCGAGAACGAAGGCGATACGGGCCATGTAGCCGCAGGCCTCGAGGAAGGCGAGCATCAGGAACAGAACCAGCATCTGAGGCACGAAGCCGAGCACCGCGCCGACACCGGCGACGATACCGTCGAGGATCAGGCCGTTGAGCCAGTCAGCCGTACCGGCGGCGTCAAGCGCATCGCCGATCAGAACGGGCACGCCCGGGACCCATACGCCATAGTCTGCCGGGTCGGGCTCGTCAAAGCCATTCTCTTCGAAGTAGCTGACAGCATCCACATAGGTCATGCCGACGGTGGAATCTTCGTCCGCATCATCGGGGATGGCGTCATAGTAGGCGGTCATTTCGTTGATGGCGAGCGTCTCTTCATCTTCCACGTCAACGGTGGCGGTGTCTTCGGTGGGCTGGAATGCCTTGAGCTCTTCGAGCGCCGCGTCGGTGTCAAGCTCTTCGTCGCCCGTGTCGATGCCCGCGAAAGCGTTGACAGCCTCGGAGGCGGCGGTGTATTCATCGCTCGCGTCGCCGTAGGCGGCGGAGCCAATGCCCAGCAGATGCCAGCCATCGCCGAACACGCCGTCGTTTGCCCAGTCGGTCGCGGGCGCGCCCACGGCGACCATGGCGATGTAGTAAACAAGGAACATCACGACCGCGAAGATGGGCAGGCCCAGCCAGCGGTTGGTGACGACCTTATCGATCTTATCGGAGGTGGAGAGCTTTTCGCTGCTCTTTTTCTTGTAGCAGCCCTTGATGAGCTGTGCGATGTAGATGTAGCGCTCGTTGGTGATGATGCTCTCAGCGTCGTCGTCGAGCTCGGTCTCCGCCGCCTTGATGTCCTCTTCGATGTGGTTCATCGTCTCGGTGGGGATGCTGAGCTTTGCGAGCACCTTGTCGTCGCGCTCAAAGATCTTGATCGCGTACCAGCGCTGCTGCTCTTCCGGCATGGAGTGCACGGCCGCCTCTTCGATGTGGGCGATGGCGTGCTCGACAGGGCCGGAGAAGGTGTGCATCGGGACGGTCTTGGTGCCCTTGGCGGCGCGGATGGCAGCCTCGGCAGCGTCCATGACGCCGTCGCCCTTGAGTGCGGAGATCTCGATGATCTCGCAGCCAAGCTCACGGGAGAGCTCCTTGACGTTGATCTCATCACCGTTCTTGCGGACGATATCCATCATGTTGATGGCGATGACCACGGGGATGCCGAGCTCAGTGAGCTGGGTGGTGAGATACAGGTTACGCTCGAGGTTCGTGCCGTCGATGATGTTCAGGATCGCGTCGGGACGCTCGGTGATGAGGTAGTTACGGGCGACGACTTCCTCCAGCGTGTAGGGGGACAGGGAGTAAATACCGGGAAGGTCCATGATGACCACGTCATCGTGCTTCTTGAGCTTACCTTCCTTCTTTTCCACGGTGACGCCGGGCCAGTTGCCGACAAACTGATTCGAGCCGGTCAGGGCGTTAAACAGCGTCGTCTTACCGCAGTTGGGGTTGCCCGCGAGGGCAATTTTGATCTGCTTTTCCATGTTTCTTACTGCTCCTTCTTGTTAAGTTTCCTTAACTTATGTAGAAATAAATTATTCAACTTCGATCATTTCGGTGTCCGCCTTACGCAGCGACAGCTCGTAGCCGCGCACGGTGACTTCCATCGGGTCGCCCAGCGGCGCTACCTTGCGCACGAACACCTCAGTGCCTTTGGTGATGCCCATATCCATGATACGGCGCTTGACGGGGCCCTCGCCATGGAGCTTGACGACTTTGACGGTCTCGCCAATTTTGATTTCACGCAGAGTTTTCATAATCTCTCTCCTTTTATTTGAAAAATTGCTCAAACCATGATTTTTCTTGCCATTTCTTCACTGATGGCAACGCGGGCCTCCTTGACCTTGACGATCACGTTCCCGCCGAGCGACGACACGATACTCACCGTGCCCCCGGCCACAAAGCCGAGATCTTCGAGATGCTTTTTGACTTCAGCACTCCCGCCGACTTTGAGGATGGTATTTTCTTCTCCGGCATTCGCCAGTGTAAGCGGCATCATTATTTATCCCTCCGCATGCTGTTGGTCTGGCACTTTTCTGCCCGCGGCGATCCGCAATTCGCCGGCGCAAAGTTAGTGTCATTTAACTTTCGCCCGTAAGTTTAATCTCTCTAACCTATTTTGTCAAGAGGTTTTGTGAACATTTTTTAATGCTTGCATTTTTTGTTAGAGCATGTTAATCTGTGATTGACCTTTAACAATGAAGTTGGTGAAACCGCACATGAAAATCCAAAAGGCATCTGAAGATTATCTCGAATCCATGCTGATGATGAAAGAGCAGCACGGCTATATCCGCTCGGTCGACGTGGCCGACCATCTGGGCGTGACGAAGCCCAGCGTCACCTACGCGACCAAGCGACTGCGCGAAAACGGATATATCGAGATGGACCGCGACGGCCTCATCACGCTGACAGACCGCGGCATGGCGATCGCAGCAAAGATGCTCGACCGCCACCACACGCTCACAAAATTTCTCATCGCCCTCGGCGTGGACGAAAAGACCGCTGAGGAGGATGCGTGCAAGATCGAGCACGACATCAGCCAGCAGACATACGACGCGATCTGCGAGCACGCAAGGCAGCACCTTTAAATGCAGGATCAACGGCCCCGTACCGAAAAGGTGCGGGGCCGTTTTCTTATATTTATAATATAATTTTGTCGATATCTTCCCTTTTTCTCCCGCCGCGCAGGAACAAATCATCCGGTTTTTCCGTCAAAAAGGAAAAATAAAAAAATTTTACGGTTTCGTGAAGCATTTTGCCGGAAATTGCGTCTATTCAAGTAGAAACACTTTTTCACGAGGAAAGGAGGCGCTGCACGATGGAAGACGCGCAGATCATCGAGCTGTTCTTTGCGCGCTCGGAGGATGCCATCAGCGAGCTGGACAAGAAATACGGCAAGCTCTGCCACAAGCTCGCGGACAACATCCTTGCAAGCGCGCAGGATGCGGAGGAGTGCGTGAACGATGCATACTTAAGCACCTGGAACGCGATCCCGCCGCAGCGTCCGGAATCGCTTCCGGCGTTTGTCGGCACGCTCGTCCGCCGCTGTTCGATCACACACTATCGTGCCAACACGGCAATGAAACGAAACAGCCATTACGATATGTGCATGGAGGAGCTTGAAACGTTTCTTGCTTCGCCCCAGCAGGCGGCGGAGGAGCACTATGCGGCCAGAGAGCTCGCCGCCGCGATCGAGCGCTTTCTTGACACGCAGAGCAAGGAAAACCGTGTGCTCTTCATGCGCCGCTACTGGTACGCCGACAGCTTTGCCGAGATCGGCAAGCTCCTCGGCATCACCGAGGGCAACGCCCGATTGCGCCTGACGCGTATGCGCAAGCAGCTCAAGACCTATCTGCCCGAACAGGAGGTGCTGGTATGACGCCCGAGCTTTTTTCCGACGCCATGAACGAGATCGGCGCGAAATACGTCGAAGAGGCCCTGACCTACAAGCGCCCCGCGCAGCGGAGCTTCTGGAGCAAGCTCGCCAAGCGCGCGGCCATGGTCGCTCTGGTCGCTCTGCTCGCGCTCAGCGGCTTTGCCGCCGCCAGTCCCGCCGCGCGGGCCGCTATGATCCACTGGGTGGAAACGTGGACGGGCTCGCAGGTCTCCTATGAATACGCGGGCGACGCCCCCACCGGCGAGCTGCCGTTCTACGCGATCACCGCCCTGCCGGACGGTTACACGCTGGACGAAGATATAAGCTACGAGGACTCCGGCTTCCGTCAGCTCTGCTATCGGAGCGGCGACGACCTCATCCTTTTCAGCTATATCTACATGCAGGACGATTCGTTCAGCTATTACGACATGGGCGAGGACACCGAAATTTCCGAGGTCACCGTCAACGGCTGCAAGGGCAAGTTCTTCCTTGCGAGTGATCCGTCGCTGTGGAGCACGCTCGAGTGGATCGACGAGGAGAGCAATCTCCACTTCTCGCTCGATGCCAGCGGCGATGAAGCCGTCCTGCGCGCTCTGGCCGAGAGCGTGGCGGTCACGGAGAAGACCGTCGATCTTTCCGACGACGATGAAGACGAGAATATTCTCACCCTTGATGACATAGAGGGGGAAAAGCTCCCCGACGAGGAGGCGAAACCGTGAACGATTATCTTGTGTGGGTGGATACCTCCACTAAAATCGCCTCGTTCCATGAGGTCGAGGCAAGCGACCTGCTGCACTTTGAGCAGTACGAAAACTTTATGAACTACCTTGCCTCCCTTACCGCGCAGGGATACCGCTTCCAGTGAGCGTGACCGTATTTCAAATTGAGAGAGAAATAAAAAGCGAGAGAACAAGAGAGGAGAACCGCCATGATGGAAAATAACCCGACACCAAGCCCCGAGCCCGTCCCCGAAGCCTCCCCCATTGCCGTTCCCGTCCCCGCAGAAAGCGCTGTCACTCCCCCGCCCGCGCCGCCGGTCATCCCCCTGCGCGAGAGGCCAAACGCGCCGCTGCTGCACAAGGGGTTCCAGAACCTCTTCCGCCTCGGCATCGCCAATATCGTCATCAATCTTTTGAACAACACCTTCAAGCTCGGCGACAAGATCCCGTCGCTCGGCATCGTGCTGAGTGCGATGTCGTTTGCGGTCAGCGTTCTCGCGCTCGTTGTGCTCTGGAAGCTGAGCGCGGCCGTCCCCCGCTTCCGCAAGGCCGTGTACTTTAATCTTCTGCCGCTGATCGCGCTGCCGTTCGTTGCGCTTCTCGATGCGCCAAGCGTACAGGAGTGGATAACGGCATCGGACGTCTCCGCGATTCTGGTCGTTCTGATCATTCTGCTGGGATTGATCTTCCTGTTTGCCACACTTGCGGCGTATCACCAGCTCACCGCCTGCGCCGAAGCGTTTGACGGCGCAGACGACGCGATGGCGGCAAAATGGCGTTCACTCTGCACCTGGCAGGTCGTGATCATCGGCTGCTTCGGTGCATTCCTTACCCTGCTCCTGCTTTTGGGTCTGTCATCTGCTTCCTTCTTCTACTTCTACAACGGCGGCCTGATCGTCCTGCTCCTGTTCATTCTCGCCATTGCCATCGCTCTGGGCGTGGTCAAGATCATAGAGCTCGTGTACCTCAACCGCAGCGCCAAGCTGTACGAGTAAACGTCAACCATCACAAAACGGAAAGGAGTATGTTATGTCTACCATCAACAAGACTTTTCTGCGCGTCCTGCTTGCCATCGCCTGCTGCATCGCGCTCGCGTTCAGTCTGCTGCCGCAGGCCGAGGCCGCAATGCGCGCCGACGTCGTCACTGCCAAGGTGACGCTCAACGGGCAGGTCATCGACAACAAAAACGCCAAGTATCCCCTGCTGTCCTACAGCAACATCACCTACTTTCCCATGACCTATCACCTCAGCCGCTTCATGGGCGTGGAAACCGACTGGAACGGCACGGCCAAGTCGCTCAATATCTATGCCGGCGGCGCGCAGAGTGCTTACGTTGCCGAACCCGGCAAGGCGCCGAAGGGCAGCGTCTCCGTCACGCTGCCAAGCTACCGGATCAGCGTCAACGGCGCGCTGATCGACAACAAGGAGGCGACCTATCCGATCTTCAATTACAACGGCGTAACGTACTTCCCGCTGACGTTCCGCTATGCGTACGAGTCCTTTGGTTGGGGCTACCAGTGGGACGCAGAGAACGGACTGCGCATCGACACGACCTCTGCCCCCGCCCATGTGCCGACCGAACCGAACACCGGAAACGCCGCGCTCGATAAGGCGCTCACGATCCTCAACAGCAAATACGCCACGGGCGGCAAATACCACGGCATGCTTGAAGGCGGCGGCAAGAAGACGAGCTTCGACGCCGCGCTCGACGTCAGCAGCACACCGGATGTCACCACCGTGAAATTTACTGCCGAGCCGTTTCCGTTCTTTGATAACGGTGTCAGTTATTTTGCAAATTACTATGCTGTCAAGGGCGGTTTTGCAAGCGATGAACAGATTAGCATCTCCGGCAACAGCCCGGAACTAGGTGATGTTGGCTATCCGATTTATGCCGAGGTGGCTGTATGGGCGGAGAATAGCTACATCGGCAAATGCTTCCTTGACTGCCAGTTCACAGGTGCGCGCAGCAAGCATATCACGGACGCAAAGCGTGTGTCCTCGTCGGGTAGCACGGAAACATGGGAGCTGACAGTCACGTTTGCAAGCGATGGTTTTACCGGCTACACCGCGAGTGTAAGCGTCGATACAGCAAAGAGCGCCGTAACGCAGATCGTGATCCGCACGACGAACCACACCCTGACGATGACGCCCGCGTAACGGGGTTCCCCTCCCCGAAGCGGCGCAAAAAAGAAGGACTTCACGCAATGCGTGAAGTCCTTCTTTTTATCTCTTTTCAGTTTGCGAGGTACTTCTCACGTTCGCCTTCCGGCACGAGCGCGCCGCCCGTCGCCCAGACGATGTGCGCGGCATTCTCCCAGTGCGCGCCAAGGCCGCTGCTTTCGAGATAATCCGTCATCTTGGACAGCTCCACCGCACCGGCAAAGCCCGCGCAGGCGGACGGCTCGACAAAAAGGCCCTCCGTCTCGTGCAGGGCGTGAAGGTCTGTGAACAGATGCTCGTCCGACACCGTGAAGCCGCCGCCGACCATCTCCTTGACCGTCTCCCCCACAAAACCTGAAGGGCGGCTGACGGCGAGTCCGTCCGCCGCGGTGCGGCCCGTCAGGCCGATATCCTGCACGCAGATTGCATTCTGTAAGCCGCTGGCGAGGCCGAGCAGCATGCACGGCGCTTCCACCGGCTCAGCGAAGTAGACGTGTGCCGCGTCGCCGAACTCCTGCTTCAAGCCAAAGCAGATACCGCCCGGCGCGCCGCCGACGCCGCAGGGAATGTAAACGAGCAGCGGGTGCTCGTCGTCGACCGCGATGTTCTGCTCGGCGAACTGTGCCTTGAGCCGCCGCGCAGCCACAGCGTAGCCAAGGAAGAGGTCGACAGAGTTTTCATCATCGATAAAATAGCTTCTCGGGTCCTCCGCCGCGCGCTCGCGGCCCTTCTGCACGGCGTAGGAGTAGTCCGCGCCGTATTCGAGCACCGTTACGCCCTTTGCGCGCAGCAGGTCCTTTTTCCACTGCCGCGCGTCCGCGCTCATGTGGACCGTGACCCTGTAGCCGAGCGCCGCGCCCATGATGCCGATGCTCAGCCCCAGATTGCCCGTCGAACCAACGTGCAGCTCATACTGCGAGAAAAAGTTGCGGAACGCGCGCGTGGCAAACACGCTGTAATCATCGCGCATCTCGACCAGCCGGTTCGCAAGCGCTAAGTCCTCCGTGTGCTTGAGCACCGCGTAGCAGCCGCCGCGCGCCTTGACGCTGCCCGCGACGGGCAGGTCGCTGTCGCGCTTCAAGAAGAGCTTGCCTGCAAGCTGCGCACCTTCATTTTCGTTGAGCCATGCGCGCATATGCTCGATCTCCGTCAGCGGCGATTCGATGAGGCCGCGATCAGCCGCGGTCTCGGGAAATACCTTCTTGATGAACGGAGCGAAACGCTCCAGCCGCGCCTCGGCATCGTCGACGTCCGTGCGTGTGAGCGGCAGCGCAGCGAGCGCGGTTTCCGCGCTCCCGACATTCGGGTTCATCCAGGCGCTCTCATGGCGCAGCTGCAATTCCCTGACAAATTCCTTACTGTTGAGCATTATTTCCACTCCTGTTCTTCCGTAATGTACTGCTGGGTGCCGCGGTAGATGCGCACCGTGCGCTCGCGGTAGAGCTCCATGACCGCCCGCGCCAGAAGCTCAGGGTCATGACGGGCGTAGCCTCCCTGCGCCGAGAGCAGCGGGTATTCCGCGAGCGCGATTCCCAGCGCCGCGATGCGCTCGCGGTCGACGCGCAGCAACTCCGCGTCCTCTTCACTGTATCGCGCGGCAAGCTCATGCGGGATGGGCGCATTGTTGGCAAGGCAGAGGTCGATGATCCCCTCCCGCCCGTGACGCTGCAGGGCTTCCAGATGATCGGCGGCAGTGTAGCCCTCGGTCTCGCCGTCCTGCGTCATGATGTTGCAGATGTAAAACTTCTGCGCGTGCGACGCGCGGATCGTGTCGGCCACACCGTCGACGAGCAGGTTCGGGATCACGCTCGTATAAAGGCTGCCGGGGCCGAGCAGAATGAGGTCGGCCTCCGAAATAGCGTGGAGCGCGTCGGGCAGCGCCTTCGGGCGCTCCGGCACGAGCGAAACATGGTGGATGCGGCAGTCCTGCTGCTTTTTCGCGTTGAAGATGTGCGATTCGCCCACAACGCGCGCGCCGTTTTCAAACACGGCCTCGAGCTGTACATCCGCGTTCGTCACCGGCAGCACGCGGCCCGAGATCGCCAGCACCTGTCCCATCATGGCGACGGCCTCTTCAAAGCTCCCCGCCATGCCGTTGAGCGCCGCAAGCAGCAGGTTTCCGAACGACTGCCCCTTGAGCTGTCCCTCGGGAAAGCGATAGCCGAGAAGCTGCTCCATCACAGGCTCGGTGTTCGCGAGCGCCTGCATACATTGCCGCACGTCGCCCGGCGGCAGAATACCCATTTCACGGCGCAGCACGCCGCTCCCGCCGCCATCGTCCGCCACCGTGACGATGGCCGTTAAGCGGTCTGTATATTTTTTCAATCCCCGCAGCATCGTCGACAGGCCCGTGCCGCCGCCGATGGCGGCGATCTTCGGCCCCGCGGCGCAGCGGGAGGACGCACTACTCTCATATATCATAGGGAATTTCCCCTTCAAGCGCATATTTTTCTATGGTAAAGGTAGTATAGCAGGCTTTCAAGCAAAATGGAAGTGGTCAAGCGATACAAGTTTTTTCATCTTTTGCACTCAACATGATAATGTTATACAAAATTCGTATTCTTCTGTCGATTATTACTGATTCGATGTTTTCACCGCATTGTTGCTTTTATCGCCGCACTGTGGTAGGATACGACAGTAACAATGTCAAAGGAGCACTTTCATGGAACAGCTCACAGCCGCCCAGCAGGCGGCGGAATTGAACAAGAAGAATCTTTTTGCCACCTATAATCACATTGAAGCGGAATTTGTCGAGCCCGACCACGCGATCTTCAAGCTTGAGATCCGCCCCGAGAGCAAAAATCCCTACGGTATCGTGCACGGCGGCGCGATCTACACGATGGCCGACAACGCCACGGGCTACGCCGCCCACACGGATGGTCGATCCTACGTGACGCAGGGCAGCTCGATGCATTTTCTCCGCAACCAGTCGGAGGGCGTCGTGCGCGCGGACGCCAAAGTCCGCCACCGCGGCAGAACGACCTGCCTTGTCAATGTGGACATTTTAGGCGAGGGCGGCAAGCTCCTCGCCACGGGCGAGTTCACCTATTTCTGCATCGACCCCGATATCATGGCACAGAAGGCCGCGCAGCACCGCTGAGGAGGGTTTGACCATGGCATGTGCACTGCTTTACAATTTTAAGGACGCCGCACGGCTGCAAAAGGTCCGCTTCGCGCTCTTCAAGCTCGGTGTGAGCGGGCGCATCGTCGCGCCGGAGGAGCTTTCGCAGCCGATCGGCTATCTCTGCGATCTTGAGGGTTTCTCCCCTGTCGAGGAAACCATCGAGGGCGGCTTTTCCGACGAGATGCTCGTGCTCTGCGGTCTTTCCGGTCCGCAGCTCGACGCGCTGCTCTTGTCTCTTCGCCGCAGCCGCGTGGTCGTCACGCTCAAGGCCGTCGTCACCGAGGACAATGCCGCGTGGAGTTCGCTCCAGCTGCACGACGAGCTCCGTCAGGAACACGAGGCGATGAAGGGCACGCGCCCCAAGGATGCCGAAAAACGCTCCGCGCACCGCAAATAACCCTTGCAACCGCGCAGAGCATGCGGTATAATAATAGGGCTTCGAATCGAAGCCCTATTCAAGTATCAATAGTATCTGGGTATAGCGAAGTTGGTATCGCGCCTGGTTTGGGAGTGCCGTGGCGGTATCCGGGGCGGGGCAAGTCGAAACGCCGCAAAGCCTTTTGACGCCTGCGTTTGCGGGATTTTCCACGATTGCCGAAAGCGGCACAAAAGTGGGTTTGACCACATAAATGACCACAGACAGAAAAATCTTTGATTTTCTCCCTCGCCGTGATATAATGGCAGAAATTGAATATCCGGGTATAGCGAAGTTGGTATCGCGCCTGGTTTGGGACCAGGAGACCGTGCGTTCGAGCCGCACTACTCGGACCAAAAACCCTCTGAAATCGTTGATTTCAGAGGGATTTTTCTTATTCTTTGTCTATTGCGGCGTAAGTGGCGAGCTTGTCATTCTCAATATATTTTTCGTCAAGTTTAGACTCGTTGTTGTAATTTTTACCGTATTGTACTATAATAAATGCGGTAATATCGGGGAAGGAGCATGGTATGAAAGAAAACAAATACCTAAAATGGTTGCTGATTATTCAATCTTTTTTACCTCTCTTTTTCCTTATACTAATTAGATGTTTTTGCTTGAACAATTTTAAACTGGTTTCTCAGTTTTTTATAAGGCTATTTCAAAAAGATTTTGGAGTTATCTTAATAGCTTTAAACCACCCCGATTTGTTTTCGGTAATCTTGCTGTGTCTAAGCGTTATCATGCTTATTATCGGCATAATGATTTACATTCTATTTAACAAAATTCAAAAATTTGGGTTTTGTGAAGAGCATGAGAATATAGCTGTAGATGCTGATGTGACCGAGAACAGTGTTGCTTTTTTTGTAACATATATCACACCTTTAGTTTTGGACGATATAGGAAAGAAAAGAGGTTTTCTTAGTTTCGCAGCGATTTCTATAATGCTCATATTACTTATGCGAAACACTAATTTATACTATCAAAATCCTTTTCTAACAATTCTGGGATATAAAAGTTTTAACTTTCACTTTCCGAGCGATGAAAATAGCGTATACATTGGAATAACAAGAGGAGACTTCGACGCCGAAAAAATCATCAAACGAAAGCGAATCTCAGATAATGTCTATTTAGTATATAACAAGAATTAGGTGGTGAAAACGAATGTCGACAACTCTTCAGACCAACGAATTAACTTTGCGGACATCTATTATCCAGAAGATTAATCTGATTTTCAATGATGAAGAATACACCTTTGAAGCTTTTATCTTGATGAAAGGTAATCATATTCTAAAGAAATTTGTCCTTTATGAGGGAGTACCTCAAAGGAGAAATGATACATCTGTGAATTTTAAGAAAAAACTCCAACTGTCTATCGCTGAATCAATTAGGCGTAAATTTGCAGATGAGTCCGCTGAGTATGACCATGTCGACAATATCGCTAATAATCAAAACAAGTTCTATGTTATCCCTCAAACCACTGATTATTCACCTTTTGCTGCAGTCTGTACAACGATTCAAACCTATGATAGCTATCGAGTTACTGACCGCGAAAATGCTGAAGGTATTTTCTTCCGCTATCAACGCGGAGAACAGATAATTTGGGCTTACCAGTATTTTTGGCCTAATGCCATCCCCAACAGGAAGGGGTTAGCATTTCATGTCATTCCTCAAGATGATGTCTTTACAGAATTAAAAAAGCCTATTTTAGCAATTAGTCAAAAGGTTGATTTGCTGATTATTGACAACAATATCATCACAAATGACATTAATCTTCTTCAAACGCACTACGATTTCGAACATTATATTCGAGTTTCGGCGCGAAGTGTTGCGTCTGAAATTACAACACTTAGTTTAGTTTCAAACATGGATAAAGTAGCAGACTATATTTCGCGAAGCAAGCTGACTTATGCAAAAAAGATGTTACGCATTAAAAATTCCAAAGTGCTTACTAAAAGCAAGGAGGAATTATATCTTAAAATTACAACGCTTCCCCGATGGAGCGGAAAATTTGACTTGGATGAGGAAACCCATACTATCGTATTGAGAAATTACGGTCAGGTAGAAAACCTCATTGATTTGTTGGACGAGCGGTATACCAGGTCTGATGTAACCGATGAAGAATACGATACCAGTGCCAAAAAGTGGGTTGAACCTGCTTCTCAGTAACCTTGTTTGCTTAGGTCAAAATTATATCAAATTTGATATAACATTTTTGTATTAATCTGAAGATATCGAGTCAAAACTACCATCTCAACAACAACAAACACCGGCATGGGGTGGATTCTTAATGCCCTATGTCGGCGTTTTCTTTACTTTTTGCACTTCTTCCCCCGTCCATCACCTTCGTCCAGATTCATCAACCGCTTTGAATCCACAATCTTTGCCTTCAGATTCTCCTCGCACTCCTCGCAGGTATGTGCGTAGGCATCGTGGGCGTGTTTCTTGCCGTCGAGCCATTTGGAGGAATAGCGTCCCTCAAAGAGATGTTCGTTGATTTCAGTGACGTAGCTGGTGCCGGACTTGCGCTTCGGCCCACGTAGGGCTTGGAGTCGGTCATCCTCGGCTTTTCCGCCATGGCCGGGTCAGTTACCTGCCCCAGTTGTGAAGCGTCCTCCTGCGGCGCTGCTTTGCCGGTGCAATGGTTGATGTTGGCAGTGATGGTGCGTTGCATGTCATCGGTAATGTGGGTGCAGACATCCAGCGCGATGAGGCAATCTTCCTTCACTGGGGACGAGAGAGTCCACATTCTTCTCTCTTATACTTCAACAGCACTTCCACCATGGTGGGCAGCAGGATGATTTTGCGGATGGAGTTCTTCGTCTCGAGCACGCTGGTTATATGACAAGAATGTAGTTAAGAGGCTGAAAATAGAAAAGAGCATTACTTCTATCTTAAAGTGCTTTAGTTAGATGGTAGTATCACATTTATCTTAGGACTACCAGTTCACCGCTATGGCAGTATAGCAAATCATATTAGGAGGGATATATCATCTATGGGTCCAGGAAAAGCGTTCGAATTATTTGTTAAGCGTATCCTTATTCATATTGGATTTTCCGAAGTAGTATCTGACGGTTTGTATATCTATGATGGGGCTCCCGGTCAAATGATTCAGGGACTGGGTGAGGCCCATAATGCAGATGTATTACTGGAGCCGCCAGTCCAAACCCCCTTCTATTCAAAGACAAGACTTCTTATCGAGTGCAAAGATTATAGGAAAAAGATTAGCCTTAATGTAGTAAGGAGTGCTCTCGGTTTGCGAGAAGATATCAACAATTTCAATATTGTCGATATGGCCGAATTGGCAACTCGCCGCCGCCAAAATCGTCGAGCAAATCCACCGGTTTTTGATAGATATTCCTACCAAGTCGCAATTGCGGCATTAACCGGATTTACGACGCAAGCGCAAGAGTTTGCTGCTACATATCGAATTCCCCTGATTGAATTCAACAAGCTTCCGTTTTGGAGCGCTTTTTGTCAGTCAATCGGATATGATAATTTTAATTTCAATTCCAGAAGAGTTAATTTTGATATGATTGATACTGAAAATCAGTTACTTGAATTAGCAGATAGAATCTGTCAGCGTATGGCGGTGGCAATTACAAATTCTGGGCAAATGCTATTTTTGTACCATGTAACAGATGGACGCATCAATTTTAACGAATACTATTCGTTACATTGGGTGGATCCCCAAAAGCCTTGGATTTTAAGGTCTGGCCGCGAAGAATATCTATTTCAGTTACCGGAAAGCATACTAAAAGTATGGTTAACTAAATCGACAGATGAGCTTGAAATGAAACGTGAGGCTATTAACTGTAAAGCCAATTTGCTTTCCAACATGGTAGTTTATTATACCGAGCATGGTCAACCAGTAATTAAAATGATATCTATTGATCGTTTCCAGTTGGAAGACGCGATCAAACGTCTAAGGTAAAGGCTCAGATTTTATATCGAATTATCCCCGACATAGGTACTAATGAATTGACACCCATGTCGGGGATAAGTTTACTTTCCAACCCGCTTGCCCTTCTGCTCCTCCGGTGGTCGCCCATCACCTTCGCCCTCGTCCTTCAGTCGCTGTGCTTCTGCAATTTCTGCTTTCATTTCTGCGATCAACACCTTCAGTTTCTCCTCGCACTCCTTGCGAGTATGGGCGTAGACATTGCGGGCGTGCTTTTTGCCGTCGGGCCATTTGGGGGAATAGCGGCCTTCAAAGAGATGGTCGTTGATCTCGCTGATGCAGCCGGTACCGGATCTGCGCTTGCGGCCCACGTAGGGCTTGAAGTCGGTCATACACGGCTTTTCCGCTTGGACCGGGGCAGGTTCCTGCCCCGGCTCTGAAAGTCCCTCCTGCGGCGCCGTCTTGCCGATGCCGCGGTCAATGTTGGCGGCGGCCGTGAGCCGCATGTCATCGGTGATGTGGGTGTAGATGTCCAGCGTGGTGGCCGCCGACACATGCCCCAGCATGGCGGAGAGTGTTTTCACATCCATGCCGTTTTCCAGTGCCAGCGTTGCGAAGGTATGACGCAGATCATGAAATCGAACATGCTTGCATCCTGCGTGCTCCAGAATGAGCTGCAATCTGCGGCGCACCACGCCGGGTGTAATGGGACAGTCCTCCTTGACAGGCGACGGGAACATCCAGCGGGAGTCCACTGTTTTCTTATACTCCTGCAGCACCGCCACCACCGCGGGCGGCAGGACGATCTTGCGGACGGAGTTCTTCGTCTTGGGCACGCTGATCTGAAGCTGGCCCCGCACATCGTAGACCTGCTTGTTCACATTCAGCACGCCGGTTTTGAAGTTCAGGTCGTCCCATTGCAGCGCCATCAGCTCACCCCGGCGCAGGCCGGTGGCTAAGTCCAGAAGGAAGACCTCGTAGTAGCCCTCGAACTTCGCCTGAATGAGGAACCTTTGAAGTTCCTCCCGCGTCAGCACCTGCATCTCCCGCGCCTTCTTGGGCGGCAGCTTGCAGCCGATGGCCGGGTTCACACGGATCAGCCCATCCTGCACCGCCTTCTCCAATGCGGAGCGGCAGGTGGCGTGACACATACGCACCATTCGGTCGGACAGTCCTTCGCCGTACTTGTCGGTGAACCGCTTTCGGCCGCTTTTCTTGAGCCGACCGTAGAACTGCTGCAGGTCGTTCTGTGTCAGCTTATTCAGCGGGATGTCCCCAATCTCCGGGATGATGTGCAGGCGGATGCGGCTCTCGTAGGTCTCCTGCGTAGTTGGGCGGATCTTAGGCTTGGAGTGATTCTCGTACCAGTATGTCAGCCAGTCCCTGAAGGGCATCTCGGACCGCACTTTTTCGGGCTTTAGCCCGCCGTAATCCTCCTTGAGCTTTTGGAGTTTTTCAAGGCACTCCTTCTTCGTTTTAGCGAGAACATTTTTCGTCTTGGGATAGCCGTTATCATCGTAGCCAATAACAATGCGGCCTTCCCACCGTCCGTCCTTACGCTGTCTTACGGTTCCGTCTCCGGCTTTTCGCTTTCTTGCCACGGTTTCAACTCCTTTCCGAAGATGTCCTCCATGAAGCCGCCCACGATACCGCAGGCCTGTTTCTGCATATCCGATGTGACATGGGTGTAGGTGTCCAGCGTGAAGGAGGCATTGGTGTGACCCAGGATGCCGGACAGCGTCTTGGCATCCACTCCGCTGGTAAGGGCGTGGGTGGCGAAGGTGTGACGCAGATCATGAAAGCGGATGCTGGGCAGCCCTGCCCTCTGGAGGAGCGTTTTCATGTGGCGATAGGCTGCATTGGGGTCGACGGGATCTTCCGGCTTCACCGGATCAGGGAATATCCATTGGCTGATGGCATCCGCTTTTCGCCGCCGCAGGATGTCCACCACGCTGTGCGGCAGAATGATGGTACGCATACCTTGATTGGTCTTTGTCTCACCGACGGTATACTCGCCCTTCCGCTGGCTGTGGAGAGTGCGGCACACCTTCAGCGTACCGGCGTCCCCATCGAAGTCGCTCCACTGCAGACCGCAGATCTCGCCGCGGCGCAGGCCGGTCATCAGCTCCGTCTGGAAGAAGTCCCGCCACACCTCGTCCTGCTCCACCACTGCGAGAAAGGCGTCCAGCTCCGCACGGGTGAGGATACGCTTGGGCTTGTAGTTGGGCTTGGGCGCAGTCGTACCCTCGGTGGGATTCCTTGGAATGACATGCGCCTGCACCGCATCTTTCAACGCGGCGTGGAGTGTGGAATGGATGTGGCGCACCATGGAGTCCGAGAGCTGATGATCCATTTCGGGGTGCTCGTGGATGCGCCCCTCCGTTTTCAGACGGCGGTACATCCGCTGGATGTCCTGCTGGGAGAGGAGGGAGATCTGCTTGTCGCCCAGTTGCGGCTTGATGTAGTATTCGATGTAGCGGCGGTAGCCCTCGAGGGTACCGGGCCGCACCGTACCCGCCTTGTACTCCGTGAGCCAGCGGTCCAGCCACTGGCCCAGCGTCATGCGGCTGTCCTCGGTCAGTTCCACATCGCGGTAGCACTCGATGTTCTGGTGCAGCTTGTCCAGCAGGGCCTTTTGCGTCTTGGCATACACATGACGGAACAGTGGTTCGCCGTTTTCCTTGTGGCCGATGACGATGCGGCCTTCCCAGCGTCCGTCCTCCCGCCTGCGCACCATGCCGTCACCGGCCGGTCTTCGTTTTGCCATGTATTTCACTTCCTTTGGATTCATTTTCTTTTTGCAACACAAACAACTACCACACTTTTGCGGAAATAGCTACTGTATTCTTCTATCAGCTTTAACCGCAAATTGGCCTGAAATCGGGGTAAAATGGGGATTGGGGCCGGTATGACGTCGGTAGAAACCCTTGCAAACACTGACTTTTTCGGATTTTCAGCGTCAGAGTGGGTCCATGAGCCCGGAAAGAGCGTCGCATTGTCCCCGGTCACAAACCCTTGAAAATGCCCGCACTGCGGGCATTTGTGGGGGTGCCCCGGCGCGAATAGGCGTCGGGGCTTTCTCCTGCTTTTCTTTCGTCGGCGGCAAATCGGTCTGATTTTCGGTTATCCTGCCCGGTCAAGCATCCACGGCGCATCACCCCCTTCCGTGCAGAACACGCTGCGGTAGGTACTGACATCCGGCACCATGCCACGCTCCAGCATGATCTCATGTTGCAGTAAGCGCACGCACATTTCCTCATAGACGCTCCGCATCTCGTCGCGGCATCGGCGGGCGAGGGTCTTCTGCTCATCGGTCAGATCGCCGCGATGTTCATCGCAGAGAAACAGGCGAAGTCCGTCTTCATCAATGAGGTCGGCATGATCCTTGTTCCACGCCCACCGGATGTAGCGTACTGTGTCGTGCGTGCGCTGGAGAACCATCATCGGGTCATGGTCTACAATAAAGTTTGCAAGCTGCTGCATCATGCGCTTTCCTCCTTTTTGTTCTGCCGATTCAATTCGGCCAGCCGTTTCTCTGCCTTTGCCCGCTCTATGTCACGCTCCGCCCGCAGGAACTGCCGCTGATAGTTCAGCTCCAGTGCTTCCTGAATGGGGCGGATGGTGTAGATGAGACTTCCGTTGCGCACGCGGCCGTCCTTTGTGGTGATGGTACTGGGCTCGGTGTGAATAAGCCCCTTCTCCTCCAGACCGGCCACATACTTCCGCACGGTGTTTTCGCTCAGCTGCACCGCCTTTCCGATGGTGCGGTAGCTGGGATGACATTGGTAGGTTCTGCGATCCTCGCAGCGCAGAAGGTAATTGTAGACGGCGATCTCGTGAGAGCTGAGTCCGAGATTAAAGACTTCGTTGGGGACGAGATAGTAGTGTTTGTTCGGGTCCCGCTTGGGCCAGCGCTGGAACATCAGGCATCACCTCCTGTCTGCGCATCGACCCACCGACAGAACTTTTCTTTGGGTACCACGATGCGGCTGCCGATCCGCAGCGCTGGGAAGCCCGCCTCGTGCATGAGCTCATAGGCGCTGGAGATGGACACGCCCAGCACCTGCGCCACCGTGTTCGCGTTGAGGAACAGCGGCAGCTGGTCATAGTTGGTGAATGTGGATTCTTGCATTGGATTCCTCCTTTATAATTTTTTGTTGAGAGCTGCAAACAAAAAGCTCCCACTGAAAAAGTGGGAGCAGTATCCATGTTGCAAATTTGGAACCTCATGATAGAATAGAAGCATGAGGAGGTGAGCCGATGCCGTTGGTGAAATACAGGATCTACGAGCTGTCCGCCAGAGCCGTGATCAGCTACGGAAGGCAGCAGGAGGGTACATACGCCTTCCATCTCAGCGCCGCTGAGACAGAGAGATGCAAATCACTTTCCGTGCCTCACGAGCAGGATGATAACGCGCTGTTCTATCAAATCATGTGCGTGCTGCACGGCGATGCCTTCACCGGAACACCCGGTGGGCAGCTGGTGACTGACCTCTCGGACATCATTTTCTATATGGACTTCTCCGGCATATTCGACCGGAGCGGCGCCAGAAAGAAACACCTGATCCGGCAGGAGAAGGCCAAGGCCCTGTTCCGCCCAGAGGGCGTGGATTTGGATTTCGGCTCCGGGCCTCATCGCTACCTCGCCTTTGAGCGGTCAGGCAGCATGAGCCGACAGGCGCGGCTATCCTTCATCCGAGAGGATTTTTATGACGCGGTACGCCGCCGCATTATGATGGATATGACCATCGGTGACTGCCAGCTCAGCAAGCTCTACGCCTACAACGGACTGATGCTGTCCAGCGGTATCCGCATCGACGGTATCGGCATCGACCAACCTCACCGGGTGGTGGTCATCGACAATCCTACGCGCACAGAGCGGAATGTCAGCGTCATCACCGTAGAGGACGACGGAACGCAGAGCAGTACCCGCAAATACCACCGGGTGGAGAAAAAAGAGGATATCGAAATCACCTGCTTCGACGGCGAGGGATTGATCTCCAAACAATACGCCCGCCTTGTTGACGAGAAGCTGTGCGGGAAGAAAGTCCACACCTCGTTTCAGATCCGTATGCCGTATGTGAAGGGCATGCTGCACGAGGTGGACTTCAAGGACTTCCTGACCCTCTGCGGGACGGACACCATCACCGATCTGTGGGGCGTGGAGCATTCCGTCCGGGATGTGGATGTCATCCTCACCAAGAGTATGTTCAAGGGATACGGCTGGCTCACTGCCAGTGGCATGAACTGGGAGGACTACCGGACGGTGTTTCGCAAGTACCGCCATGCGCTGTACATCACCAATGTGAGCAAGGAGAAACCGGAACAGACCACCGAGCTGAACTATCAGTTTCTGACCACCGTTTCCATTCAGGGTGACGAGTTCCGCCCTGCCGATCTGCCGGACGGCTGGGACCACAGCCCGGAGACAGACGAGCGAAATTGGCTCACCAAGCAGACGGAACTGGCGTATTACAATTTCTGCGCCGATGAATCGTTTCGGCAGAATTACTTTCTGGAGAAGTTTGAGCGGGTCAGCTGGTGGGAACGACACCAAGGCAAGGACCAGATCCTTGCCGCCGTGCTGAAAAAGAATCCAAGCTTCATCAACGAACCGGTCTATGCCAAGCGACTGGAGGATGAAGCCGATAAAATCGTGGAGCAGTACGCCGTCGGCCGGTTGATCGTAGCGGGAGACAACCGTTATCTTTCCGGTGATCTTCTGGACTTTCTGGCATTTCTGCTCCCGACTGTTCCGCCGCGCAAACGCAGGCAACGGATGTTTTACAGCACCGTCATGACCGACCACTTCCCGGAGAGTTCCTTCTATGCACCCCAGGCGGCCTATGCCCATGACGACGCCTGCACGCTGCTACGCAATCCGCACATTGCCCGCAACGAGGAGCTACAGCTTTCCTTCTACGACGCGAAGGAAGAGAGAAAGCAGATGCGGCATTACTATTTCGGGCACCTGACGGATGTGGTGATGGTGGATTCCAATATGCTGGCTGCTGAGCGGCTGGGCGGCGCTGACTACGACGGCGATATGATCAAGACCATATCTGATCCGATCCTGAATGCCTGCGTCCGCCGCAACTACAACCTCTACCGCTACGAGAAACACAAATCCCTCACCAACACAGAGAACATTCCTCTGCTGATGATCCCTACGGCCCAGCCCCAGATCCGCAGTGCCGACGACTGGGAGGCACGCTTTGAAACCGTCCGCAGCACCTTCTCCTCCCGCGTCGGCCAGATCTGTAACGCCGCACTGGACCGCAGCATCATTGCCTACAACGAAAACTCCGACGCCGAGGAGCGGGAGCGCTGCCGGGAGGAAACGGAGACATTGGCCATCCTCACCGGGCTGGAGATCGACTCGGCCAAGAGCGGCATCCGCCCGGATCTGGATGAGTACCTGACCCATAAAACCGTCAAGCGCAGCGACTTCCTCAAATATAAAACGCTGGTAGAGGAGATGGAGACCCGGCGTGCCTGGTATGAGCCTACCCATGCGGCCAAGGTGAAAGCGTTTTTCAAAAAGGTGGATTGGAGCAAGGTGGACTCCAATGTGGAGCGTCTGCCGTATCTGGCACAGCAGCTGAAAAAGAACACGCCGCGTATCAAGGCAAAGCCCGCCAGGGACGAGGAGCTGTTTTCCTTCGCTCAGCAGCCGGACTGGAAGGGGCAGCTGAACTCCGATAAGCTGGCGGCGGTGGATGCGCTGCTGCGGGATCACGACGCCTGCCTCTCACGCATCCGGGCCTGTCGCGTTCCGGTGAAGGAGAAAAAGCGGAAGAGCGATGTGGAACGCATCCTGTATGCCAGAGGGCAGGAGGATACATACGATCCTGACGAGCTGTACGCCCTGTTCGGCAGCCTGCCGCCGGAAAAGGTGTCCGCCCTGCGGCAAGCCATGCGGGAACAGGCATGGCACCTCATGGACGAGGATGCACGGGAGCGCTTCCTGCGGGAATGGCTGCCGGAGTTTGAAGATATATACAATCTGCTGACCGATTTCCGCTTCGGCGGCTACCGCATCCTCGGAGACATTGTCTGTGATATGGAGGACGAGAACACCGGCAAGGAGAAAAAGCAGCTGTTCCGCGAAAGCGACTCAAAAGCCTTCACTGCCATGATGAGAGCCTTTGCGGACAAGTCCGCCTCCCGGAGCTATCGTGATGCCGTGACGGCCAAGTGCCGGGAGCTTCTGACCGCCATTGTAAGACCGACTTTGGCTGTGCGCTATGTGGTCGCTCTCGGCAGACGTGACCTGCTGTGGGATCTGCTGCCGGAGTACATCGAGAAAAATGTTCTGGAGGTGCGGGATGATTAACGAATGGGAGGAATTCTGCGCATATACCGGAACGGTTTCCTATACCGCCAGCAGGAAGAGCGATACGACATGGTTGGGCCGGTTCACATTTGCCACGATTCTGGAGTTTGAGGGGATGGCGCGGATTTTGACCGTTCTGGCTCGTGGATACCTGTTCCACGGCAAAGATGGAGCGGTCATTTCGGGTGATCCGCATGACTGGGTCGACCATGCCCGCCGTGCGCTCTGCGCCTGGTGCAGTGTGCCAGAGGGCGGAAAGCGTGTGCAGGACAAGGAGTGGCAGTTCCAGACGGATTTTTCGGAGCTGCATACGGAGTTCCCGGAGTTGGTGGATGCGGATGGGGTCGGCTGGTTCCTCCGTCATGTTCTCCGCGCGGCGGACTTCATGCTGACGCACCCGGAAAAGGTGCGCAGCACCTCACTCAAATATGCGGAGGTTATTCAGTCCAAGTTTGCCGCCGCATGGCGAAGTAAGGTGATGCAGTATCAGATCCCGATTTTTGCGTCCCAAACCAAGGGTGCCTGGACACTGCGCTTTGATGATGTCCTTGCCGATGCGTTGGAGCTGGGGCCGCTGCGCAGAGAGGGGCCGGAGCTGCCGCTTGAACTGACAGAGAAAGCAACAACCGCGCTTCCGAAGGGAATTCCATCCGAGGTTGTCTGTACGCTGATCCGCTATTATCTCGCCAACCGGCAGGATGATTGCGAATGGGTCGTCCTGCCGGTGGCAAGCTTTGACGCCTACTTCGGGGACACCAGCTTCAGCAAGAAGTATCTGCCCAAGATTCCTGCGGAGATCGTGGAGCGGAGCAATGCTTTCGGCATCAGCCGGTATCGGGTCACGGAAGAATTTCTGCCGTAAATACGGACAGCGGGACAAGCCTTTACGGCCTGTCCCGCTGCTTTCTCTGCCCGGATTGAAAGTGTTTTCTTTGTCTATGGCGGTGCATCCGTTGAGCCGCCGCCTATGCTCTACTCCTCGTCATCATCAGGCCACGAGGAGATCATGTGAATATCGCCTGTGTCCATATCCATTGCCATGTGATCTCCCATGCGCATCATGAGATTCCCATCGGAGTCCATCGCCATGCTGTCAGAAATGCTCATGGCGAAGTTGCCGTCATCGTAGTCAAAAAATCGATTGCACACTGTGCCCGCCTCCTCTATTGAAATATCTGTTATAAACCTCATTCACCGCTTCCACATACACCACAAAGGATGGATGGTTATGATCCTGCCAAGACAGATACATATTTTTCTTCTCAAGATACTTGTCCCGAACCTCCTGCCATAAGCCTTCTTCCTTTATATTATCCGCTCTATCTTTCACTTGATGTGAGCGTGGCACTTCATTCCATGTGTACTGATTACAAGGTTTATTATGTACTAACCGCATATAGTTCCCGTTTGGATTTTTCTTGATAATCGCAACATCAAAGCTGAATTCAACATTTGGAGTATCCTTAAAATGCAGCAGTGCAGTCAAGCAAGAAGTTGAATCTTGTGCATCCGAAAAGAACTTTCCGCCCACCGCTTTGTTAAGGGCGTTTCTAATTGTATCTTTCAGTAATCGCGGGTCGCGATACTCGTCATCTGCTTTCATGACCAAAAGGTTGTAGTCCAAGTCATACGGGCCATCTCCATTTCTCGTGATCATATTCCTTGCTCCGCTTCCAACAAGCGAAAACTGTGCAGAAATACCCTTCTCCTTCAGCAGCTCGCAGGTTTCCTTCAGGACATTCGAGCAATCCGAACGATAGCGCTTTGCTTCGGATTCGCAAACAAACTCATACGCCATACATACTCTCCTTCTCGCCCATGCCACCCATTCAACCTCGGGGTTAAATCATTATAGAATAGCATAGAAAGTTTGATTGTCAATAGCGGCTTGACCCTATTTTGAATGTTTTCCGCATATTTCACCCCATGATTCCGATTTTGTTGCCGTTTTCGTAAATGTCCGTGCCGTCTTCGCAATGATTGGGTCCCTCGTACTCTATCCAGCCGAAGCCCGCCACATAGACTTTATCACCGGGCTGCAGTTCTTTAGGAGGTTGGGGCGGAGTTGGCTCTGGTGCGGAATTCTTAGCGGGTGCCTGCCCCGTGGAAGGCTGGAGTTCGGAAGCTACGGGTGTTTCATTAGGCCCTATCTCCGGTTCAGGTTGCTCTTCTTGGGGCGATTCTTGTCGCGGAATCGTTCCTTTTTCCTTCTCTGCCAGTACTGCGGGTTCCTCAATTTCCGCAACGGTCGCTTTCTGGGCGCTCACAGCGGTTTCTGCGACTGGGACGGATGTTTCCTCGATTGCGTTGTCATGTGGCCACACAGCGGCGCACAGGGCGGCACATGCGGCAATCATTGTCACTATGATGAATTTCTTCATTTTCTTCATTTTTCTTCCTCCTTAGATGCGAAACGAGCGCCCAATCCCATTGCCGTTCGGCAGGAGACTGAGTGCTCGTTTTCGTAGTGATTCAATTCTGCGGAGAGTTTCCACGCCAGTTCAAATCCGGCGATAAAGCTGTCGATAGAGGTATCCTCCACAATACGGTCCTTTGCGTCGATGATTTGGAGTACCAACCGGCGCTCCGGCTTTCCCAACACCTCGCTAAGAGCTTGATGGAATTCATCAATTTCCTGTTTCTGAGCCTGGAGTTCAGGTGGGGTATAAAAGCAGTCATATAGGTCTTTCAGCAGCTTGTATTTCATGCGCTCGCCTCCTTGCAGCACAAACATATACCACAGTTCGACGGAAACAGCTACCGAAACTTTTTTAGAAAAATAGCGGCTGGAACGTATGGTTTCAGCCGCTATTGGGGATGTGGGGTACTCGTGGTGCGGGCTCGCAGGTTAGCTACACCATTACTTGTCGTGTTTGACATCGATAAGGTGCGATAAACTGCATAAATGGTAAAAGTAACGGGGCTCCCATCAGACATTTAGCCAGCAGGAAGCCCCGTTTTCTCATTAAAATATTTTAGTCAGTAGTGTTCACGGCAGATGTACACATAGGGAAAGTTTATATTGTAATTTTGATCTTAGCGTACAATTCTGGAGTCTGCTCATACAATCGGATTGAGAAGGCACAATAGGTCATCCCTTTTTCAATGCATTTCATAAATTCTTTATAGTAATCCTCTATCTCCGAATTTATTGTAATTTCTTTTACACTCGGATTTAGCGAAACTAAAATATAACAGGCACGGTATCCCTCATCCAACAAACGTGAAATTTTAGTTAACTGCTTTACTGCTCTTTCAGAGTATACCGTTGGAAAAGTAGATTTCTTGGAAAATGACAAGGTACTTTTAATCTCAATGAGTGTGTTTGTATCGTGAATAAATAAATCTGCTTTATAATTTCCAATTTTATATTCATGGGAAATCTTTTTTCTTTCACCCAAAAATGAAAAATACCGTCTTCGAATTTGAGCTTCAATCACCCTATTGGTCTGCGCCAAGTTTAATAAAATAAAACCCTTACGGTATTTTACTGCGTAAACGGCATAGGCAGTCCTTGTGTTCGGTGTTTCTATCGGTCTCAACAAAACCGTTCTACCTGTCATATCGATGAAATTGCTGAGTCTGCAGGATGATGGAATGTAGCAGACCGCATCCTTTCCGTCTATATTTACACTGCATAGGAATCGATTCTTTATTTCAGCTTGAAAGGTCCCATATACATAGTCTATAGATTTAGGGTCTGCCATCTGCTACCTCCCTTCTTAAATTCTACCGTGAATCACATCGCCTACGATTTTATCCAACTCTTCAATTTCAATCAAGTAGCCTTGAGCACGCTCAATGATATCGCCATTACGATAAATCATATCTCCATGCTTCTGAAGGTACTGTGCATCAGGCTCCTCAATTATCATTCTCGAAGAAATACCATCATTCACACGCAACGCCACACGACCATTTAACTGAGCCTTCGTCGTCGACGGGACGAGTTTTGCTTCTGGTCTTTGCGTACAAATTACAAGATGAATTCCTCTGCTTCTCCCAGCTTGCGCAATTCGTTGAACCGGCTTATAGAATGCGTTCTTTTCCTTCGTTGTTTCCAGTTGGTCAGCTAAATCCGCAAACTCATCAATAACTACAACAATCGGCGCAAGCTTTTCAGCTACCTTTTTGTTATACTCAACAATATTGGCAACCCTTGCCTCTGCCAGGAGTCTGCCCCTACGTTCGGATTCTTCGAAGATAACTTCCTTTATTACTTTCGTAGCTTCAGTTGCATCGGATATAATCCTACCTGAATACAAATGTGGCAATCCTTCGAAGTGAATAAAGTCCTCCAACTTTGAAGATGACAGAATTAACTGCATATCCTCTTTTTCAGGATGTGTCATCAGCAATGCAGCCAGCATGGAAAATAAAAACACTGATTTACCAGAGCCGGTACTACCACCAACAAGCATATGCGGCATTTGGCTCAGATCCTCAATCAAATCTTTTCCGTTTGGTGTTCTCCCAAGAGGGAAGAGCAATTGCTCTGGCGATGTTACCTTTGGAATTGAACTGATTACATCCTTGAAGAGAACCTTCTCTCTCTGAAGCCTCGGGACATCCAGCAGTAATTCATCTGAATTTGGAACCTGCTGAATAATGACACCTGTTCGCTTCATTTCACGCCCTATATCCTCAAGATGGCTTGCTAATCCCTGTAAGGCTTGACCACGACCGAGTTTAAACTTAAGGCGAATAACACTCGGACCAACTACTGCAGATTTTGCTTCACATTCACGAAGAGCAACATGATAGTCTCCACAGGAGCGTTTGAAATCCTTTACCAACTGCTCAATCTCTTCGGAGGAAACACCTGTTGTCTTGCCCCCTGTCTTTCCTTGAGACTCCACCTCGATTGGTTCTATTCGAGTTGTTCCGTTTTCAACGATAGCAGTTCCCTGTTCGGCATCAGATTTAGTCTGCTCTCTCATCTCGGCCGAGTATGATGGATTTCCAAATTCGTAGACGACAGTTCCTTCTTCATTTGACTCGGGAGTTTCATCGGAATCGTAGTCGGCAGTAAGGGGCTCCTTCAGAATAGTATCCTCTCCAAGAACCTCCTGCTGTATCTCCTTTGCGGTTAACAGTCTATACTCAATCGGACACCCTCGATACTCAATTGGGCCTTCATCACCGTCTGCATAAGCACACTGGATGACCTTACCTCCAGAAACTTCACTTAACTTAATATGCATTAGCAAACCGGAAACCTGAATATTGATATTTCCACTCGCTCCATTGCCGAAGGCCTTTTTAAGAATGCCGCACCACCGCTTCTGCCATTCGGAATCATGTACATTTCTAAAGCACTCGGAAACAATTTGGTATTTTAGAACCTCTCGTCTCGCAGAAATAAACATATCAGGAGAATTCTCATCGACAGAAAAGATTTCTTTAAGCATTCCTACGATTGACGCAATTTGACCTGCCGCGTGGCCAGAAATTAATTGTCTCCCATCATCACTCTTTGTAATTGTGGCATCTGGTGATTCATCTCTTGTCTTGACCTCTATTGGCTGAATTAGCAAAGTATTAGTCTCAGCAATATATTTCAATCCAACAAGGTCAGCTCGTTCATTTCCAAAACGACTATCCTGAAGCCACAGTCGAGCCTTGTCATCATCAAGTGATGCCACCAATGAGTCCTGATTATTTCTCGTATACCAGGATGCTGCAAAAAGCGTGCCAATAAGCCCTTTTTTCTTATTGTCTATTGCCTGTGTGTCAGCGCCAAACTTTGGAATGCTGATGAGTCCGTTAGATGCAATGTGTCCAAAGTTTTTTAGAATACCAATAAGAGTCTCTGGCTTCGGGTACAAGTTATAGGTGCGTAACATGGTTAAGTACTGCGTAATAATTCTGGAATCACTGGATGCCCACACATTTACCATTCGACGATCATACTGCATTTCTCCAATTGGAATAGCTCCATTGGGGTCATAATTATTGGTATCTCTATCGGCCGCAACGAGCCACTGCACCATACCGTCCTGAATAGTAGACACAACCGCCGTCATATCCGCACTGCCATTATATGTTGTGCGAGGATTCATGTTGTTGCTAATAACATCGGCAGACTTCATTAGCTTATGATAGTCTCCAATTAAGCCAGAATCCATCTCTGATGAAGGGAAAATGCTTCCCCTGTGCTGAATCTCATCAAAATCATAATCATAGGTAACAACGAGCGGGTTAATATATAGGTTCTTATTATTGGGTCCAAATTCGATTGCATATGTAGACTGATCAAAATAGAACGCAATATGAACTGGCTTTTCAGAAAGAGCGGCCTTTACATCGCTCGCAGATTCAACATTGCGGATGCTAATTGCAATCTTACTCTGGCGAATGAACTCGCCAATTTCATAATCTTTACCAGAATAATCCAACCTCGAAAGTTCTGTATTTCCATTTTGCTTCCTTGTCAGATAGACATCATAAACAACTTTTTCACAACCGCTTTTATCCATAAAGGTCTTGATTGCACGTATATTAGCAATCAAGTCTGGAGCATCGACGGAACAAATTCGAATTTCGTTTTTGGTGTAGGGAGCAAAACCAATCCATCGCATTAGGATTTCCCCGATTGATTGAGTTCCATCATCACCCAAATACCTATTCGTCTTATTTTCAAATGTTGGTAGCATTTCGATATTTCCAGAGCACGGTAAAACCTTGTCATCTGAAGTCTCAGTAACAATGCTATTAGCAATAACAAAACTCAGAATCTGAGGAAGTTGGGTTAATACAGTTGTCAGAGCAACTGCATCATCCTCGCTAAGTTGTGATTTCTTTGAGGGGAGGATTTTAAAAATCTCATAGTATCTCCATAAAAAGATTGGATGTAAAGGAAGGAGAATCGCCTTCCACTCCTTGGGTGTCTTTACATACAATACATCAAGAAGCAATAGCGCTCTTGCAATAAAACTGGTACTGCTTGGACTCATTTCACGCATAGCAGGCTCGTTGATGCTAAATGCGTGGTACAGCTTTGCCCAAGCATCAATGTAGCCAATCAAGGTGTTGCGTGCTTCTTCGTCAACCCCAAAGCTAAGAACCGGATAATACATTATCATGTCCAAATTGCCGAGCAGTTTATTGCGAAGTGTCAGCAGTTCCTCGATTATAGGGATGAACATCTCCGCCGTTTCAATATTCTTAGCTTTAAACTGTGCGTCAAATTGTTTTATGAAATCAAACAGAGACTGACTACCATCAATTCCACCGTGAAAAGCTACCATAGATTCTGCATCTACGGGATTAAACGAATTGAAGCTTTTAATATCCGCAGAAATAGCGTCCTTAAGTACACTTTCTTCCGTTTCCATTAAGCCGCCCCATGCTATTGGATTACAAACAGTGCCAACAAGTCTTCTCAGATCTGATTGATGGTTTTCAATGACTATCGTCCTGTCATCAAACACTCCACCGATGGTTGGGATACTATCATTGTTTTCTTCCGTCTCTGGGTCAAAATGTTTTTTTAGCTCCTCAAGCAGTTCTTTAATAGAGGCAGCATCATTTTCGTCACCGTTGACAATGGCATCAGAAATCAATTGTCCCAATTCCTTTGGGCGAATAGGCGCCGCCTCAGAGGTAACATTAGGTGTATCAGATTCACTCCCATCGGAATTCTTAACCGAGCTTTTCTTCTTTTTCTTGGATTCATTTGCCTTTGAAGCCGAAAATAACTCCTGCACTGTCGCAAAGTCTAATCGCTTCAGGATATCTCGTTTTCCATATTTGTAAAGGTTTTGAAGGAGGTTATATGCATTTTGTAGGCGAATTCTATCATCGCCCTCGGTTTTGGCCAAAGAACGGCTCAGTTTTTTTCGAGAATCTTCGCTCAATTGCCCTATTGCAAAAATTAATTCACGATTTCTTGTTAAACGGTCACTCGGTTTGTATTTTGTCCCGAGGATATCAGCATCACACAGGAGATTTAGTCTCCACATGTTATTAGGGATTGCTTCCGCTACTGTTTCTTCATCGGAAATTGACTGAACAAATTCCATAATGGCTTCAAAGGAATAGTAATCTGAGGTCTGCTGCAGTGCACGCCAGAAATTCTGTGTAGGTGCATTGCTTTCGTTTGAAATCTGTAACTCCAAAAGATATTTTGAGACATCTCTTAATGAGATAACATCAAACTCAGCAAGAGAATGCAGTTTGTCTGTGTCTGTTTTTACAAATACAACGATATTACCTGCATACTCGGGGACACTTCTCCACAGAACAGCCTTCTCAATTGACGGAGTTAGAGTATACTCTGATTTCTCAACATCTGTAGAAATACCATACCCTACTGCTGCCATATAAATATGAGTCTTTCTTTGACTTGACAATTCAGCAGCTATTTCATCTGGCTGAATACCGTTAATTCCTTTAACAAGAATTCCAACCTTGGAATCTGCCAGTCTTTCTAACAATAAGCCTACAACGAGACTTTGTTTATTCATCATTAGTCTGAACCTCCTAACCGAATCTGGAGAATACCGTCTGCCATTACCTCGGCAAAATCCATAGATTCAAGTAATGCAGCAAAGGAAGTGAAATTCCGTTCGAGGGAATCTTCGTCAATCTGCAAGAGCATGCCACTACTCTGGAGTTTTTCAATTTCATATGTACTTCCCCCAATAATAATGCCAAAACGCTCCCACAAGCGGTTTCTCATATCGTTACCACTAAGCACTTCGTCAGGGCTTACCGTGCTACGAAGTATCATCTCTAAAATATCTTGCGACAATACAAATCTCTTGTTTGGATGCATTTGATCTGGTGGATATAACATTCCTGCAGAGGTTCCTAAAATTTTAAGGCAATTGACTGGATGTGATGAAGCTTCTAATGCCAGCATATCGTACATTGTTTCACCAAATACCAGTCTTGCTGCATCGTCTGTTGCGCAGACACTTGCGCGTTCCTTTGCCAAATCCCACAGAGTGCTAAACTCAACAGATGCTTTTTTCTTTTCGTCATAAACCGGAGTTTCGGATTGAAGCAAATCTTCCTTGCTGTAATCCTTTTCTTTCAGCTTTTGTGCATAGCCCCATGCGTAAAAGCGGTTAATAGACTTGTGCATCTGAGTATATGCCATTTCTGATGCCCGTGCTACACTGCTTTGACTTGGAGCTATTCCGGAGAAATCCAGTAGAACAGGTCTAATATTTTCGCCACAATAAAATGCTTCAAGCAGTGCCATGTAACGAACCAAGTGAAATATACAGAAGAAATTAAAAAGTCGTAATTGCGTTAACGGATTTGGATGCCTCTTGAGATTATCCATCAAGCATAATCCACTTTCATTAAGGCCCTTTAAATACCACTTCACAGCTTCATTTTGTGACTTAAAGGCTGGTAAATCCTCATGTCTACTTTTCTCAAATATCTGCAGAGAACTCTCTGAGACTGGTTCAAAAAGGAGTGATATCGGATCCTCTGCCTCATCAAGTAGTCTCTTAATATATTCTGCTAACTCTGGGCAATAGGAATGGATTAGGCCGCCAATAAACTCTCCTGTATCCTCATAAATTGAGGATTTTGTAAGAAAATATTTTGATCCTGCAGTAAAGGATATCATATCATCCTTAAGCCCCTTTACTACATATACACCCTTATCTGCTGATAACAGTCTCTGCATAACATTACGCATGGATTCAACAGAGCCTTCAGCTATTCCATCTTCAATTGCCTCGTTTTTTGCTAACTCAGCACATATCGTTTCGAGCTCACTTCCTGTAGGCACATTGCCCTTTGCATCTGAAACTAAAGCAAGTCTCTTTATCTGCATTGCCGTGTTAAAGCCACCAAAAATGCATCTTTGAACTCCGTTGGCAACATGGACAGGCTTAATTGAGCCTCCATTTGGCGTAAACCCAACATATGTGCTGTCTACTTCTTTTCTAAAAGAATGGAGCTTTATCTGCTCTGCCATGTTATACCTCCTTTGCTTTCTCGCCTTCGATAGCGGAATATCTTTTTTCCTCTCTGTCGATGGTTACTGATATTTTCTTTTTGTTTTGGATATCCAGTAAGGAGATTGTGATAGTATCATCCTCATCTAAATCCCCCAAAGATTGAAGTTGCTCGACAAAGCGCCAGACCTTCTTGACAAGGTTAGATTCCATGAAAAGGACTGGTACACCTCGCTCAGCTTCCGACAAGAGCATATACATGTCAAAATCAATTTTGAGGAAAATGTTTGCAGCATCCTTTTTCTCAAGTCGAATATAGCTTGCGGTCATGTCAATTCCGCTCTTCATGCTTTTCAAAAGAGTCGGTCTGCCAATCTTCAATCCACTTTTCTTAATTGAACCCGTGGAAATCAGAACCTTCCTCGGCTCATTATCATAACGATGGCCTGTCCAAATCTGCAACTCCGAGTTAGAGGCTTTTACAGCGCCAAAGAAAGCATTTAACCTTCGAACCAATTCCTTGACTATTTTTCCATTGTCCTGTCCTAAAAACGTCTGGAATCGAGTAGCATCATCATCCATGATTGTTAGAAGCTCTTCTCCGTTTTTATTGAAGAAATAGAATTGCCTTTTCCTCAGCCTAAATAATTCATCGTTATCATAGGCTATGGCTTCAGCAGGAATCTCATAGCCATCCACCCAACTATCGTTTGGAATATCATTCAGCAAAATCCTCTCATCCCATATGGGGTGAGAAATAGTGACCGGGTCAATTGCGCTTCGAATTGCATCAAACAGAGCCCCCTTCCCAGAGAATACCAGATTGACCAGATTATACTGATTACTTCCGGTTGTACGGCCTATTTCCTTACAGCTTCTATTGCCGAAAATCAGATAGGCAATAAGGCTTTGTAATTCACGCACGGTTGCATGATATCCCTTCATGGATACTCGTTGTAAAATCACAAAAAGCCGTTCTTGAAATAATGCACTATTAAGTAGGGTGCAATTTTTATGAACATCGCAGTTCTCATTTAAAGGGCATCCGGCACATTCTGTATAATGCGTGGAATCTGTCAGCTTTTCTATGGCCTTCTTCAAAATGTCTGCGGTTAACACTTCTCTTTTGCTTAAATCAAAAACTACTACATTACCATTCTCAGTTACTTCATCATGAAAAACAACCGCATGGCTCATTTGAAAATAAGCATCCCTTATGGGCTGAAATTCAGAATACTTTTGATAAACCGAATATAAGACAGCTGCATTAATTGCAATAACAAAGGGCATATTATTTTCTCTTGCCGACTTCCATTTCAAATAAATGTCCTCATCAGAAAGTGTACTTGCGTCTAATTCAATGCGAATTGGCTTTCCCGAGCCTTCCAATTTATTTTTTAGCATTCGGATAACATGGGTTTTTCCATCGCCTGGATTGCCAGTAAGCACTATGTCCTTACCACTAAGCGCAGATTCTATAATGGCTGTATCCAGTTTTGTCTCAAGATGGATTGCTGACAGCAGTTCGGATGCTATATGATCTGCATATGCACTGGAGCCTCTATAAAAATCTCTTACAAACTGAAGCCCGGTCTTAGTTTCATCATTTGTAGGCATGTGTGTCACCTCCTCAAGTTTAGAGAAACTCCATTCTTCGTCCTCATCTATCTGATTACTTACAAGAAACCCCTGCTTGTCAAAGTCACGGATTCTTCGATAAATAGGTTCATAATTCAAACGACTTTTTAACCATCGATTTCGCCAAAAATCAATAATCTTTTGGGTTCCGGAAACATAGTCAGCCATATCCGTGTAGTATTTCGGCTTCGCCTCTTTTCCTAAAAGGTAATCAAAAGTGTTTTCCGCCAAGCATGCGCCATATACAATCCTTGACATAGCGTGCTTGGAAAAGTCCTTTGAGTCCTCATTGGTCGATTCGAGCAATTCACGAATCGACATTGTGAGAAGTCTCATTTTAGGGCTTGCTCCTTCGCCAAAGACATGGTTAATGCGGTTGAACCCATCACTTGTCGCTTCAGTGAGGCTCATCGTCGTTGCCTTGCTTATGTGCATCGTCCCAAAGCCTATTGTCATTCCAAGCTTTTTCCAAACAATATCAAAATCTGTATTGAAAATGCTCCCAGGCATCTTAAGGCGATTATACTGGCTGGAGCCAACATAATACAATGATGTAGTACCTACATACACAAGATCTGCTGGTCTACAAACCGGCATTCCTTTCAGTCTACTGGCAATTTCACTCGCCTTATCAGCATATCGTTCCTTATAGTCGTGAATAACCTGCGGAGAGGTTGCTAAAAGCGCTACAAGCTTGCCGCCCAAAATCTCGTTATATGGGGGAATCGCTCCACATACATTCAGTTCCATCATACTCGAACCAATATGTTTTGTCTTTTGTGCAACCAATGCACTTCTAATGGCAGAATTTCCAGTCTCGCTTTTGCAAAAATCTATCCAAATCTCATTGAAATTTTCTGCATTAATTAGATCTCTGATTGCCTTTTTTGCGCTCAAAAGACGGGCAAGCTGTTCCGCACGTTTCCTGCGATAAAGAGCTCTTTCGGCATCAATAGAAATGCTACCTAATTCACTCTTTTCGATATCATCGACATCGCCTTCCACTTCATTGCGTAAAAGCTGCTGGCGGTTTTGCTCTGCATTAGATGCCTCATCTAATAGAAGTTGAATATCAGTATCAGTGGGATTTTTAACAACCATTGCAGTACAAAGCTCTGAATAGTCGATTCCATCAATGCCGTCTTCTAAATAAACCAGAAGTTGCTTGAACTCTTCCTTTGCGCGGTCGTTATCTACAGTAACAATTCTCTCAATAAAAGCCTTTTGGTTCCAGCCGATATAGTCATCTCGGCAGGTAATCTGTACTGCGCAATTTTCGAGTGACGCTATTCCCATAACCGCATGCATCGGATGAGCAGCATCTCTGATCAAATACTGCATAGTTCTTCCCGGTGTTGTTTCAACAGGGGTTGACCATGTCAACCGAAAGTAACGCCATATCTCCGATGTTTTGAGTCCTGTAAACACATCTCTGTCATTTTCGCGTACCAACTGTAGATATGGTTGGACAGCCGCCTCAATTGCTATTTCTCCAGTATGTACACGCTTTATTCTTTTCTCCAGTTCGCCGCCATCAGCGATAAGCGCTGCTATACTCTGCTTATTCGTTCCTGGGTTTTCCATTCGGTTAATAAAATCAGTATAGCCTACAAGTCTCTCGTGGCGGCTTTCGCTCATCCAACTCCGAAGCAATGCTTTAACCTCCGGAGAGGTCGTGTCATGCATATCAGTTCCATTGAGAGTCGGCAGACTCATATATATAACGCCATTTCTATAGCACGCCTTCCAAGAAGCACGGATTAAATCTCGAAACAGAAACCAAACGGCACGATACTTTTTGCGCTGTTCAATGTTATATTGGCAATCCTTTTCAACCCACTCGATCTCTCGTTCAGCTATTCTTGCAATAGTAAGTGTTGGAGTTTTTTCGGTAATCTCAGATGCCGCATTATAAAAACGAACCCTGAATTCACCTTCTAATCTTGGGCGAAAGGGGATCTCTCTATTTATCATTTATCACCACCTCCTTATTGAAGTAATGTTGAGGAATCGATAAAATAAACATTCCATAAATATATACTCTTCATTTTGCTTAACGCCCCTAATTGTCTTCTCTGTTTATAAAATCAAACCAATTACCCTAAATTCTCATCTGGCACAATCTCTACAATATCCTCAATCCTGCAATCCAGCGCTGCGCAAATCTTCACGAGTATCTCCGTGGTGACATGCCCATTCCGTCCCATTTTTGTGACGGAGGCTGGGCTGATACCCGCCTTTTCACACAGGTCTTTTTTCTTCATGTCCTTATCGATGAGTAACTTCCAGAGTTTTTTATAACTAACCGCCATAAAGTCTCTCCTCCGTGCCGATATATAAAATGCTCTGCCACCTGGCAGAGCATTCGAGCTATTACAGCCGCACTACCAGGGCATATTTCAACGCCTGACAGCGCCATTTTTATGATAGCACATTCGGTCAGAAAAGGCAAGAAAATGATAAATCCGCACGAATTCCGACTCTATTAAATTTCTCTTCGAGCCGCAAAAGAAACGGTTGCACCTCTGGGCAGACAGAGCTACAATGCCAACGCCTCATAACGAGGACACACTGATTGGAGGTCAAATGATGAATTATGAAGTAAAACCGTCTCAGGACTACGAATCAATTACCATCGATGAACTGAAGGATCAAGCCAACAGTCTACTAAATCTGGTAACGGAGGAACAGCGGTCTCTGCGCGTATGTATGAATAATGGCAAGGAGTTTCTGCTGTTCCCTCAGGACCTGCTCGCCCCGATCTGCGACTCTGACTTTCGTTTGATCCTGCTGTCGGCAATGCGGTATGCGATGGGCAGAAACACATGCATGCCCGTGGTGGTTTCCGATTATATCAAACGTCACATTCAGCTTCTGGATGATAAGTTTCTCGTACTGGCTGCCGATGATATCCGGCGGCACCTTGAAGACTATGCAGAGCAAGAAATGAATCCGAATCTTTGGCATGACCTTTTAGGTGCACTTGAGACAGAGCAGAGAGAGCGTGCCACTCGTAAGGCAAGAAAAATCAGACTGTGCCCAGCCTGCGGGAAGCCCTTGGAGGTCATGAGCATTGCCGACAACCAGCATTCACCAGGCGGATTTGATGTAATTGCCCACTGCCGTAACTGTCTTTCTGATTATGAATGGTTCTGTGATAAGGATGGCGGTGTCTCAGATATGAAGCAGTATTTCTTCGGGTAAGGCGAATGTACATTTCGGCAGGAGACTTTGGGTGTATTCCTTGTCTATAGCGGCTCAACTGTTGAACTATGCGCCAACTTCCGTAAAGAGACCAAAAGGGCCGCACCTGCTCGTATGAACAGGCGCGGCCCTCTAAAAAGTTGCGCGTATTGAAGGGAATCTAATTCAGCCTGAAATAGCAGGTATTCTTCCCGCGCCCTTCTTTTTTTAACTCGCCGGCTGCAATCAGCTTACGCAAGGCCCCCTCTATGGAACTGTCGCTGAGCGTCGGGCAGAGTTCCCGGATATCCTGCTTATTGAATCGCCCGATTCTATTCTTGCTTGCTCTGCGCACCATTTCCAATGCAGGCAGCTTGGTTTCCACAAGCGCCACGCGATCCTCAAAGTCCTTATAGGCCGCAAGGATCGTTCCGAGCAGGTACTTGATGAACGGCACTACATCCTCCGTGCCTTCGTGCCAGCCGGTTTGCGCCTGCGCAAGCGCATCATAGTACAGGTCCTTGTTTTTGGCGATTTTGGCTTCAAGTGAGATATACTTGCCGACATAAAATCCGCTCCGGTACAAAAGCAGCGTCGTGAGTAGCCGACTCATTCTTCCGTTTCCGTCATTGAATGGGTGGATGCACAGAAAATCATGGATGAAAACCGGGATTGCAATCAACGGCTCCAGTTCCATATTCCCAATCACACGGTTGTATTCCTCGCAGATTCTGTCCAACGCTTCCGGCGTTTCATAAGGGGCAAGCGGCGTGAACAGCGTTTCCACATGACCGTCCGGATAGGTGGCAGTGATATAATTCTGCACACTTTTTGTGCGGCCCGCAAGCGGGTTGTTCATGTGACTGTACAGGATTTTATGAAGCTGCAGGATATAGTTCTGCGTAATTGAAATCGCATCAAAGCTCTCGTGAATGATACTCAGCACATCGCGGTATCCGGCAATTTCCTGCTCGTCACGGTTCCTCGGCGTAGTTTTCTCTTCGACGAGCTGCCGGATTCGGGTACTCGTGGTGACAATGCCCTCAATGGCATTCGATGCCTCGGTGCTCTGTATCTTGGCAATCTCCACGAGCTTTTCGAGTTCCTCCGGGCGCTGCTTCAAATACAGTTCCTGCTTTCCAGCTTCCTTGTATATGGCTGCAATCAGGCCAAGAACATCCGAGTCCCACTTCTGTTCCTTAATTGCAGAGTAATTGAAGGTTCTCATTCCCTCACCTCCGTTTGTTTTCCCTTAAATAATAGCGCAAAACAAGGGAATAGTCAATGGATTGTGCCTTAAATTCCTTACTATTATGCCTGTATTAAGGGATTTATACTCAGATAGTGGAAAAGTGCCTGCGATTATTTTCATGCTGCAAACTCACTCTTCTTTGTCTATTGCGGCTCAACCTTTGAACTGCCCTCTGCTCAGAAACCACTTGCATAACACCCTGCTCAGAGTTACAATGCAGCCAACAGCAATGAGAAACGCTTCCCGTCCGGCACCGGTGACAGTTCACCGGAAACCGGGCGGGAAGCGTTTTTGACCACATAGATTACCACAGACGGCACCGGAACACTCGGAAACAGTGGAGATAAGAGCGCCAAAGAGTAAGTAAAGCAAATAGGAAATGACTAAAAACCGCCAAAAACGAGCAGAAAAAGTGTTCCCGATAGGTTTGGGACCAGGAGACCGTGCGTTCGAGCCGCACTACTCGGACCAGAATTTGCGGTTTTGACCGCACAAACGCCGCAAAGCAGAATGCTTTGCGGCGTTTTCATTAATTGTTTTGACGATTCAAGGAGGAAGTTCATGAGAAAGCCATTATACAATATTGTTATTTTTATTTTTCACATTATAACGCTTATATTGTTATTCACCTTGTGTATTCATTTTAATGTTATTAAGTTGGATCTTTTAGACTTCTCGAAAGAGGCAGTCGCTTCTTTTTTTAAGAATGATTATGTAGTTAATATTGTCTGTACAATCCTTACCGCAGCAGCTTTATATATCATTCAAATTAAATATTCTAAACACAAATTGAAGAGTGATTTTAGATGTAATGAGATTATCCATGATGTGTATGATGGTATTGAAAGAACTCATGAATTAATTAAAGAGAGCAAAGAACTTTCTAACGAAATTGAAGAACTGGAAAAGGATCCTAATATGGATTTTAATGTGTATCGTAAGGAGGAAGCTCTAAAATACCTTGCGTTTTATAAAAAGCACAAGGGAGATTTCAAAATATGTAATATCGCATTAACCTACCCCAACAATTGGATACTCATAGATTCCGTTCAAACTGTTTTCTTCATTAACTTAAACTTTAAACTTTTGAATATTGTTAACAATATAAAGAATCGTCGACCGAATTTAGAAGATGAATATCCGAAAATAGAAAGTTTATTTACTTTATACGAAGAAAATGGAGATGATAAAGTCCTTATACAATTAGGACACGAGATTCATAGATTCCTTGTCGATATTGATTTTATGTCAAAATATTGGTTCTCTTTGTTAGATTATTTAGGATATGATCCTATGCCAATTAAATTATATATTGAATTGTTAAAAAAGGAATATCCTGATTATGAGAATATGAGTGAATTTCTTAAGTTGCCTGTTGCTCAACAAAATAAAATTTCCCGCAAGGTTCAAAAAAAGGCATCAAAGATTTATTTAAAGTACAGAATCCGAAACTTTTTCAAATAAGATGTTTTCTTTGCCTACTGCACCGCAATTTTTAAGGGCTGACCGCCATGGTCAGCCCTTATTCGTTGCCTTCTCTCCTGCCTTGATTTCCGCAATCTCTGCCTTCATCTCCACGATTAGCACCTTCAGTTTCTCCTCGCATTCCTCGCGGGTATGGGCGTAGACATTGGTGCCGTCAAGATTTATGCGCAAAATTGTTTGCAGGCTCCGGCTGAGTGAAGTCAGCC
>ENA-OROU01000416-OROU01000416.1-human-gut-metagenome-genome-assembly--contig:-NODE-416-length-47195-cov-11.595969_pt1 | contig 47195 bp, 37 predicted proteins | sample MGYA00242131_ERZ509054 | MGnify/ENA primary metagenome ERZ509054 (study PRJEB26280, sample SAMEA2338749) | human gut metagenome | biome: human gut; feature: human-associated habitat; material: faeces... | reverse complement strand
AACCCGTGTTACCGCCGTGAAAGGGCGATGTCTTAACCGCTTGACCACGGAGCCAAAACTATTTTGGTGAACTGTTTTATAACAGTGACCGAAAATTATAATAGCATAACTATATGATTTTGACAAGTGTTTTTTTGAAAAAAATAAAATTTTTCGGCTAAATTTTTAGCTTAAGGAGAAAATGAGGAATATCTGTGTCGGAAAGCTGAAAATTCATAAGATGAAAAAAGAGCCGATACAAAACTGTATCGGCAGAGTAGAGAGAAGATATATATAAAAGGTATAGGTCAAAGACATATGCCTGATTTTTTAGGCGGACATCCTGATAATCTTACAGAGTTTATATCATATAGGATTACCGGCGTCCCTTAACTTTATGCATTTAGTATACCGGGAAATTATGGAAAGAATGTGACGGGCAGATAAAGAAATCCTGAAATATCTTAAAAACTTCTGAAGAAGAGATAAATTTCAGCAAAACAGTTGACATATATAGATTATCGATATAATATGAAGGTACAAAGTATATAGATAATCGATATAAGGAGGGAGAAAGAAATGGCAGTTGATAAAAGTCTGATATCAGGGAGTACGACTCTTTTGATCTTAAGCCTTCTGGAAGAGAAGGATATGTATGGATATGAGATGATCGATACGTTGAAAGGAAAGTCAAACAATGTATTTGAACTAAAAGCGGGAACCTTATATCCGCTACTGCATTCTATGGAAGAAAAAGGATGGCTTAGCGTATATGAGCAGGAAACCGGTGGAAAGATGAGGAAGTATTACCGGATTACCAGAGATGGGAAAAAGCAGTATCAGGCAAAAAAGAAAGAGTGGAAAGAGTATTCGGAGGCTATTTTACAGGTGATCGGAGGTGTGTGCTTTGGAACGGCGTGATTATCTGGAATTGATGACCGGTCAGATCCGCTGCAAGAAAATGTGTCCGGTTATTACAAAGGAAGTAGAAGATCATATTGAAGATCAAAAGCAGGCTTTTATGGCAGAAGGGATGAAGGAAGAAGAAGCTGAGAAGGCAGCTGTGGAGGAGATGGGTGATCCGGTGGAAGTCGGAGTGGAGATGGATCAGATCCACAGACCGAAGATGCCATGGAAAGCAATTTTTGTAATCGCTCTGATGCAGATTTTAAGTGGAATGTTTGCAGCTTTCTTTTTGAAACAGAATGAAAGTTATGGATATATCGCAGGAATCCGGCAGATATTCCGGCTTGCGATGGCATTTTCGGTTATGATCCTGGTGTGTTATATGGATTACAGCTGGATCGGGAAGCATGCAAGGCTTTTGGCAGGCAGTTATCTGTTGTTTATGGTTCTGATGAGACATTTTTTTGCCCTTCAGATTAACGGTGCAGTAAGATGGATTGGAGTCGGCGGCTTCATTGTAAGTCTTTCGCTGATGAGCTGGCTGTTTCTTCCATTGTATGGTGCAGTGTTGTATAGGTACCGGGGAGAAGGATATGGTGCTGTTCTTAAAGCCATAGTCTGGATGCTGCTTATCGCAGGGATCCTGATCACCTGTCCGGATCTTGTGATGGCAGGGACGGTTGGACTTTCCTGTGTCTTTATGCTGATGCTGGCACTGGAAAAGGGATGGTATCAGGTTGCGGTTACAAAGGTGATGACCGGAATAAGTATCAGTGTTGTTGGAGTTCCGGTTGGCATACTGGCATATTTTTTCTTCTTTGGTGCGGAATATCAGAAAAGCCGTATCCTGGCGATGTTTGCAGTGAATAAGTCACAAATGATGGAAGGAACAACGCTTGGGGCAGTACGGGAACTGCTGTCGAAATGTATGGCAGTTGGACGCGCCACCGGAGTAGAGGACTTTTGGACTGGGGACCGTATCAGTTCCGCGGATTATATGATGCTTGGAATTGCGGGGTATTGTGGAATTCTTGTGATGGTTCTTTGTATTGCAATAATTGCCGGTTTGCTGTGCTGGTTTTTAAGAAGCGCGCTGAAGCAGAAGAACCAGCTTGGTATGATGATGGGATTTGGCTGTGTGATGGTTCTGGCAATTCAGTTTCTGTTATCACTGCTGGCGAACATTGGGGTATCCAGGTTCGGTCAGGGAGCCTGGTGTCTGTTCTTCGGATATGGACGAAGTGGCCAGATGGTTTCAGCAGTATTGATGGGAATTTTGCTGAGTATTTACCGGCATCAGAATGTAACTCCTGAGCTTGTAGTTGAAAAAAGAGCGGTGGCGAGCTAAGATAGAAGAAAAAAGAGGAGGAACAAGATGCTGGTTTGTGATTATATTGTAGAGAGAATCGATGGAGATTATGCGATGCTGAAGCGGACCAATCTGCCAGAGGAAGAGGCAAAGATGGTAGCAAGAGCACTTCTTCCGGAAGAGATCCGGGAAGGAAGCCGCCTTCATTATGAATTACTTCAGTATACAATTGTTGAATAAAGGTATGGAAAATGTGTGTGCCCTGGGACTGGAAAGTGCCGGAGCACACTTTTTTCAAAGTGTAATTTTCTGTTTAGAAATTTTTCAGAAAATATTAAGGGAAATGGATGTGCATATTTAATAAAAAGAGAGTAAACTCTACTTCCGAGGTGAAGAATATGGATAAGATTTCGGTAGTAGTACCATGTTATAACGAAGAAGAGGCATTGCCTGTTTATTATAAAGAAATGTGCCGTGTAATGGACGAGATGAAGGATGTTGTATTTGAACTGATTTTTGTAGATGATGGTTCATCAGATGCGACGCTTGGTATCATGAAAGACCTGAATGAAAAGGATAGCAGGTGCAGATATCTTTCATTTTCCAGAAACTTTGGAAAGGAAGCTGCGATTTATGCAGGACTGAAAGCATCGGAAGGCGATTATGTTGCACTTATGGATGTAGATCTTCAGGATCCACCGGCGCTATTACCTGAGATGTATGAGATCCTGCAGGAGGATGGATACGATAATGTAGCGACAAAAAGGGCCACAAGAACCGGAGAGCCACGTATCCGTTCTTTCCTGTCAGAAAGCTTTTACAAATTTGTAAATGCTATTTCAAAGACAGAGATTGTAGATGGAGCGAGAGATTACCGGCTGATGAAGCGGAAGATGGTGCAGGCAGTTCTGGAAATGAGCGAGTATAACCGTTTTTCAAAGGGTATCTTCGGCTGGGTTGGATTCCGTACAAAATGGCTGCAGTACGATAATGTTGAGCGTTCTGCCGGAAAAACCAAGTGGTCCATGTGGAAGCTGTTTAAGTATTCTGTGGAGGGAATTACCGGATTTTCAGTGGCACCGCTCTCACTGGCTTCGGTAGTGGGTGTACTGTTCTGCCTGCTTTCCTTTATTATGATCGCAGTGATCATAGTAAGGACGCTGGTCTGGGGAGATCCGGTATCTGGCTGGCCGTCACTTGCCTGTATTATTTTCATGGTCAGTGGAGTACAGCTTCTTTGTACCGGAATTGTAGGGGAGTATCTGTCAAAGACTTATCTTGAGACGAAGAAACGTCCGATTTTTATTTTAAAGGATTCCAGCGATGATAAGGAGCAGAAGCATGAAAGAGCGTAGAAAAGATCTGCTATGGGAAATGGCACTGGTCCTGCTTACGGTTACCGCCTGTCTGTACTCTACAGGCGTAGGAAATATTTTTGGGGCAAAGGTGGACTGGAGCAGTCAGCACAGTGTGTTCCCGGAATATTTCCGGCAGCAGTTTTATCGTACAGGGCAGTTTTTTCCTGAGTTTGCATTAAATATTGGCGGCGGTCAGAATATTTACAATTTTTCTTATTATGGATTGTTTAGTCCGGTCGTTCTGATCGGTTATCTTCTGCCGAATGTAAAGATGTCGGATTATATGATGGTGGCAAGTATTGTCTGTCTGGCAGCAGCGGTTATAATTTTGTACCGGTGGCTGAAAAGCCGGGAATTTACAGCTGTGGTAAGTGGGATGACAGCGCTGATGTTCCTTTTCGCAGGGCCTATGATCTATCAGTCGTCACATCAGATCATGTTTGTAAATTATATGCCATTTCTCTGTCTGACATTTTGGGGAATTGACCGGTATTTTGAACAGAAAAAATCCGGTCTGCTGATCGGCGGAACCTTCCTGATGATCATGACAAGCTTTTATTTCAGCATCGGTGGAATACTGGCGCTTGGTCTATATGGAATTTACCGGTATGCAAGGACGAAAGAGCGGGCAGAAGAGATGATTACGGTAAAAGGATTTTTAGGTGACGGACTGCGGTTTGCAGGAAGGATCCTGACGGCAATCATGCTTGCAGGAGTTCTCCTTGTGCCGACTGCGATGGCTCTTCTCGGGAGAAGCGGAAGCAGGGGAGAAAAAACAGATCTCTGGCAGCTTCTGACACCGCAGATCAATTTGGAAAAATTTCTGTATGGGGCATATGGACCGGGACTTAGCTGTCTGATGCTGATTATTTTGCTGACCGGACTTTTTTATAAAAAGGCTTATGAGAAGATACTGTCGCTTGGCTGTCTGGTGGTGCTGACAGTTCCGTTTTTTTCGTATCTGTTAAATGGTGCACTTTATGTCAGACCGAAGTCGCTGATCCCATTTTTGCCGCTTATGTGCTATCTTACGGCAAAATATCTGGAGAAGCTGAAAAATCAGAAAATAGGGAGAATCTGGATGCTTCTGCCATGTCTGGCGGTTGTTATATATATTTATCTGAAGAAGGATGATATGAAAAGCGAAGTCCTTTGGAAACTGCTTTTACTGGATGCGGTCATAACACTGCTAATCTGCGTGGCACAGGCGTATAGTGTATGGATTCGGAAGTATCTGACAGTAGCTGTTCTGGGACCGGTGATCCTGAGCCTTATTATTACCGGAAGCTATTCCTGGGAAAAGAGTGGAAATCTGGAGAGCAGGAAAGCATATGAGGAAGATACCAGCCGGGCCATCGGGAAAGCTGTGGACAAGGCAATTACATCAGATGGTGGATTCTACCGGGTCGAGCAGGTTGGAAATGAAGAGAAAAATGCGGAAAATCTGAATCGTGTGTGGAACAGTGAGCAATATATTACGTCCCTGTATTCTTCTTCCTATAATGCGGATTACCAGAATTTTCGGAAAAATGATTTTCAGGTAGAGCAGCCGTACCGAAATTTCCTGATGCAGTCGGTTTCACAGAATCCGGTATTCAGACAGCTGATGGGAGTGAAATATCTGATCTCCAGTCAGAATGTACCGGGATATGAGAAAAAGTGGATGACCAGGGGCGGGGATGTGTACTGTAATGAAAATGCAGCACCGATTGCCTATAAGACGAATCAGACGATGTCGGAAGCGGAATATGACAGACTGGATTTCCCGTATAATCAGCTGGTATTTACCAGATATGCTGTGACAAAGGACGGAACTGTATCGGCAGAACAGGTGAAAGAAGAACTGGCAGAAGACGTAGAGAAATGTGATTTTCGGATTCCGGAAAAGAATAACGGGATTTCACTGGTTGTCCCGACTGAAAACGGATATCAGGTAAAAATGAAAAAGGCACAGGAGTTCGAAGTGGCTGTCCCGGAACAGGAAGAGAAAGATGGAGTTCTGTTTGTACAGTTTCGGATCGAAAATAAAAAACCGAAAAAGGATATCGAAATATCCCTGGAAGGAGAGCGCAATAAACTTTCGTCAATCCAGCATATGTATTATAACGGAAATACCGTATTTACCTATGCGGTAGGACTGGAAAAGGGGCAGAAAACGGTCCGTTTATCTCTTGGAAAAGGAGAGTATACGATTAAAGATATGAGTGCATATACCGGCGTGTTAAATGAAGGTACCGACCTTTATCAGAGTGTATTCAGGGTGGATAAAGAGCAGACGAAAGGGAATCTGATCCAGGGTAGAATCAAAAGTCAGAAGGATGGAATGTTCATTACGTCCATTCCGTTTGATAAAGGGTTTGAAATGACGATAGATGGCGTAAAGGTGAAATGTGAAAAAGTGAATAAAGCGTTTCTGGGATTTCATCTGGAAGCAGGAAAACATAAAATCAGAATTTTGTATCATGCGCCTGGAGTGACAGCAGGAAAGATACTGACAGGTCTTGGCGTTCTGATTGTGATCGCAGGGGCAGTAAGAAAGAAAAAATGCGCGGAGTGAATCTTTAAGATTCTGAAATAAAAAAGGATACAGTCTTAGAGCTGCATCCTTTTTTTATTTGACAGAGAATTCCGAAGAAGCTTGTTTTTGTCATCCATGTATCTGCAGGTAGTAGTTTACTCCTGGCGCTTGATCTGAAAATGAACGGCATCATCAGACCAGATCTTATCGGTATATCGGATTTCGACGGTAGACCAGTTCAGCGGGATTTCCAGGGAAAGATATCCTTCCAGGGTTTCGCCGGGAGCGATCGTTCCATCGAGCTTTGGCTGGTCGCTTGTGGTTGCAAGCGCAGTAAATGCAGCTGCACTGTAGTCAAGTTTGGTATCGTCACAATAATTTTCAAAGCTTGCCATACTGCTGATAACCAGATCATCAGATGTCTGATTGACGATCGTCATATGGACAAACATAAATTCATTGCCTTCTGTCGGGACAGACCAGTCATCTCCTTCGGATTCTACGTAGCTGTCCATCGTGATCTCAATGCCATTGTATGCGGCGGTCTCGTTTTGCTTATAGATCTCTTTGGTGGCATCAGCTGTCTTCTTCGGTGTCGAAGTGCCGGAAGGATTATCAGAAGAAGTGTGCATTTTGGAAAAAAGGAATACAACTGCAATAATGATCAGGATGAGAATCAGGATGATAAACGACAGCCTTTTTTTGTGTTTCTTTTTCTTCTTTTTTGGGTTTGTTGCCTGGTCTGGTGAAGTTACATTATCAGCAGATGCATCGGACTTTGTGCCAACGGTATCGTTTTTGGAAACCGGCGCTGGTTTGGCAGCAGGTTCATCAGCTTGACCGGAGCTGATAACTGGTTCTGGAACTGGAGCATGCTCCTGTACGGAGGATTCATTTCCGGAAAAAGGTTTGTCTGTAGAAACTTTTTCAGTCTCTTTCTTTTCAGTGGTTTTCTTCTGAGCTTCTGCTTCGTCTGCTTCCGGGACATTTTTACGTATGCTGCGCATGGCAGCTGCTGTGCTGTGGTAGATCTCCGGTCCGTTCAGGGGATCGTCGAAAAAAGCCTGCTTTCTGGAAACTGGGTGCTTTTTTCTGGAAACAGATCCTTGCTTATGAGCAGAAGATCTGGCACTTCGGGTATCTGTATCATCCGGAATCACAGCGGATGCCGGAAATCTTTTACGGCAGGTATCACAGAGATATTTGCCGGGATATTTTTTGCTGGGGCGGACTTTGTGACCGCATACAGGGCATTTCATTCTAAGTTAAATCTCCTTTATGATTCAAGTGTTCTGTTTTTTATTATAGGGGAAAATCCTGTCAAAAACAAGGAGGTATTCTTGTCGAACAGACAGAAAAGTGATATCATATTAACTAAGTAACGTGGCAGAAAGTCGAAGCTGTCAGATACAGGAAAACAAAAGAAAGCAGGGAATGATATGACATATCAGGAAATGATGGAAAACGCAAAGCTATCTATGGGGCTTTACTGCAAAGCCTGTCCGGTCTGTGATGGAAGAGCATGTAAAAACCAGATACCGGGACCGGGCGCAAAAGGTGTTGGTGATACTGCGATCAGAAATTATAAAAAGTGGCAGGAGATCCGCGTGAACATGGATACGATCTGTGATGGCGGAGAGGCAGACACTTCTGTGAATTTATTTGGAAAGGAATTTAAGATGCCGTTCTTTGCAGGACCGGTTGGAGCCGTGAATCTGCACTACAGTGACAGGTATGATGATGTTTCTTATAACAATGTACTGGTATCAGCCTGTGCAGATGCCGGAATCGCCGCATTTACCGGAGATGGAGTAAATGCAAAGGTAATGGAGGCTGCAACGGAGGCAATTCGTGAAAATGATGGATGCGGGATACCTACAGTAAAGCCTTGGAATCTGGATACTGTCCGGGAGAAGATGGAACTGGTGAAGAAGTCAGGAGCATTTGCGGTAGCGATGGATATTGATGCGGCAGGACTTCCGTTTCTGAAAAATATGAATCCGCCGGCAGGAAGCAAGAATGTACAGGAGCTTTCCGAGATTGTGAAGATGGCTGGAAGACCATTTATCGTCAAAGGCGTGATGACAGCGAAAGGCGCAAGGAAAGCAAAAGAAGCAGGTGCCGACGCAATCATCGTATCTAATCACGGAGGAAGAGTACTGGATCAGTGTCCGGCAACTGCAGAAGTGCTGGAAGAAATTGTAAAAGAAGTGAACGGTTCTATGAAGATCCTGGTTGACGGAGGAATTCGTTCCGGTACAGACATTTTCAAGGCACTTGCACTTGGTGCTGACGGTGTGCTGATCTGCCGGCCGTTCGTTGTAGCGGTTTATGGCGGCGGAGAAGAAGGCGTGAAGCTTTACATTGATAAACTGGGAGCAGAACTCAAAGATGCCATGCAGATGTGCGGTGCACATTCTGTTTCAGAAATTACAAGAGATATGGTAAGATATTACCAGGACTAGAAAAATACTTGCAGGAGGATAATACAATGGGAATGAGAGTGAACGCAGAGCTGCCATTACCGGCAGACCTGAAAAACGAATATCCGTTATCGGATAAAATAAAAGCTATCAAGGCGAAGAGGGATGAGGAGATCCGAGATATTTTTACAGGGAAATCAGACAAATTCGTGGTGATCATCGGACCATGTTCGGCAGACAATGAAGATTCGGTATGTGAGTACGTGAACAGGCTTGCAAAGTTAAATGACAGAGTATCGGATAAGCTGATGATTATTCCAAGAATCTACACGAACAAGCCACGTACAACCGGAGAGGGATACAAGGGAATGCTGCATCAGCCGGATCCGGAGCAGGCACCGGATCTGCTTGCCGGAATCATTGCAATCCGTAAAATGCATATCAGAGCCATGCAGGAGACTTATCTGACAGCAGCAGATGAGATGCTTTATCCGGAGAACAGAAGTTATCTGGATGATATTCTTTCTTATGAAGCGATTGGTGCGCGTTCGGTTGAGAACCAGCAGCACCGTTTGACTGCGAGCGGAATGGATATCCCGATTGGGATGAAGAATCCGACAAGTGGAGATTTATCGGTAATGCTCAATTCTGTTGTTGCAGCACAGGGACCGCACCGCTTCATTTATCGTGGGCAAGATGTGACGACAGGTGGGAATGATCTGGCACATGTGATCCTGCGGGGCGGCGTGGATAAATATGGCACAACGATTCCAAATTACCATTATGAGGATTGCAAGAGACTTCTGGATATGTATGAGCAGAAGAATTTGAAGAATCCTGCAGCGATCATTGATGCCAATCATTCCAATTCTAACAAGCAGTACAAAGAACAGCTCAGAATTGTAAGCGAGGTACTGCACACAAGAAATTATGATTCAAAGCTGAAAAAACTGATCAAAGGTGTAATGGTAGAAAGCTACTTGGTAGAAGGAAGACAGGATATCGGCGGAAATATGGTATACGGTAAATCGATTACGGATCCGTGTATTGGATGGGAAGATACAGTGAGACTGATTGATAAGATTGCGGAAGACTGTTAATTGTAAAAATACAGTGTATCAAGGTTGAAAAACTTTGATACACTTTTTTTTTGCAGAAATGATTACAAAATTACAGTAAGATATATTTCCAGGGCAGATAGAATGTATGTTGTAAAAACATAAATTACGGGTTAATGAGAAAACTTTTCAAAAATTCCTATAGACAAAATCCCACTAATATAGTAGACTATAAATAGTTAGAAAAAGCTAACCAAAATAAATTAAAACAAACTCATGCAAGAGGAAAACAACATGAACTGGATGCAGAAAGATGTACAGACATCTGCTCAGATGGAAATTGCATGGCAGTGTGCTCCGGTATTGACCGGTGTAAAGCCATCCAATATTCTGACCTTGAAAAATGTAAGTGAAAAGGAAGTTGCGGAAAGTCTGAAAGAGATGGGAATTTCATACAGCATGCTTTGCGACGGCGGAGTCCGAAAAGTATGGCTGATCTACAGAGAAGAAGAGATTCTTGAAATCCTTGGAAAAAAAGAATACAGCGAATTTCTTGATACACTTGGTTATCGGGGATTTGAGTTTCCGCAGATGCTTCAGATCATGAATCTGAGATTTGAAGGATATCAGCATGGAAGTGCAGAATTTCCACATGAACTTGGAATTTTCCTCGGATATCCACTTGCAGATGTGAAAGGGTTTATTGAGCACAACGGAAAAGATTTCCTTTATCAGGGATACTGGAAAGTGTATGAGAACGTAGAAGAACGCAAGAAAATGTTTTCTATCTACAACGTTGTAAAAGAGGAATTTATCAGGGAAATGCAGGCAGGGAAGGATCTGTGGCATGCAGCAAGAAGCGTGAGACAGCCATTTGACATACAGCCTGCATAAAGGAATAAAACCTGGTAGATGATAGAAAGAAAAAAGAAAGGAAGAATTTAAAAATGAGTGATATTTGTGTAGCATACTGGAGCGGAACAGGAAATACAGAAGCAATGGCACAGGCAATTGGAGCAGGAATTACAGCAGCAGGGAAAAGTGCTGATGTAGTACCGATGGAAACTATTTCGCCTGCTGATTTAAAAGATCAGGCTGTCTGGGTACTTGGATGCCCTGCAATGGGAGCTGAAGAACTGGAAGACGGAACGGTAGAACCGTTTGTATCTGAACTGGAAGGATTTGCATCAGGAAAAAAGGTTGCCCTGTTTGGATCCTATGACTGGGGCGACGGTGAATGGATGCGTACATGGGCTGAAAGAATGGAACAGGCTGGCGCACAGATCGTCGGCGGAGAAGGACTTATCTGCCACGGAACACCGGGAGCAGATGCAATAGATGAGTGTGAGTCACTCGGCAGGGAGGTGGCTGGCTTATAAGAAATACGAATACCTTTTAAATAAAACAGAAAACCGAAAAAGCTAAATAATCAAATAAAATTATAATCAAATCAAAAACAAATAAAAATCAAAAATTAAAAGCTAAATAATCATCAAAAAAGAGCCGCTCCGTTTCTACGGGGCGGCATACAAAAAAATCACAATTGTTATTAGAATGAATTAAGGAGATGGATAAGAATGAGCGTTGTAATTGTAGGAGGTCATGACAGAATGGTCTGTCAGTATAAAAAAATATGCAAACAGTTTAAATGTAAAGCTAAAGTATTTACGCATATGTCTGCCGATCTGAATAAGCAGCTTGGACAGCCTGACCTGTTTGTACTTTTTACAAATACAGTATCGCACAAGATGGTAAAAACCGCGCTTGATGAGGCAAAAAGAAGCAATGCGAAGGTGGTTCGCAGCCATACAAGCAGTGGTGCGGCTCTGACAGAAATTTTAACACAGGAAGCAGGAGCAGCAGTTTAAAGCATGAATTTATTTACCGGGATCATGATCCCTTTTATTGGAACGACGATGGATGTGGCACTTGGATAGAATGCAGAGTGGAAAAGCGAAAAGAAATGAAATGAATGTGTCCTGGTATGAAAATTATCTGGGCACTTTTTATATGTGCCCAGCTTGGCAAATATAAAAAAGAGGTCTTTCTCACGAAAGACCTCTTACAGCGTGCGTTAGAGGATTCGAACCCCCGACCTTTTGGTCCGTAGCCAAACGCTCTATCCAGCTGAGCTAAACGCACATTTATATCGTGTGTTGAACTGTGTTGCTCAACAACAAAATCAAGTATACATCAGAAAAAATAATATGTCAAGTATTAAAATGAAAAAAGTTCAAAAAATCTTAACCTCATTTTTGAACGGGGCGATGAAAGCCGGTTTGCTGGTTCTTATTCGAGATAAGGACAGATCTGATTCCATTTGGTAAGCAGGCGTTTCTTTGACCAGGCTGCATTTGCCGGACTTGTGGATGGCAGACAGATTGCTTTTTGCTGAGTTTGTGGAAAACAGTATTTTTTATATAAGCGGTATGCAGTGCCACCGTTGGTGAAAATCTGTCGGATGGATGCCGTCTGAAGAATCTCTGAAAGGTCATTGGGAACGACATTGTGGATACTGCTGTCACTGGAGCCTTCGATATCACAAGAGGCGATCACATCCCAGACGGCAATGTGGTGTGCAAGGAGTAGTGATTTTTTCTCTTCTATGCCGGCAGGAAGTGGTTCACCTGTAAGTGTGGCAAGAAGATCCCAGAAACGGTTTCTTGGATGCCCGTAGAAAAACTGACTTTCCCGTGATTTTACAGAAGGGAAGCTCCCAAGGATCAGAATGCGGGAGTCTGTGTTAAATACAGGATGGATTTCGTGAAGTACATGTGAAGATTGAGCCATAGGTATGCCTTCTTTCATAAATATATTCAATAAAAGGATAAGCGATACGGGAGTGAAAAGCAAGAGGGAAAAAGTACAGTCCGGGTTACTGTTCACTTCCGTGTCAATCACTACGCTGATTGGCACGGAGGATGCACGTTTTATCTTGAATGGCATCTCGCCCATCGCCAAAGGCGATTTAAAATGGCGAGATGCGTTGCTGGTCACAGGTACTGTGAACAGTAACCAGTCTGGCAGAATGCACAAGACAGGGAATCCTTGTAACTGTCAGAGAATTATAGAAAATAAAAAGATCAGTGACTGATTTTAGAGCAAAAAGTTTGTGAATTATTGAAAAAAGTTCTGCTTGTAAAGTGGCAGATGTCAGTGTATAGTGAAGTCACTCTAATTCGATTCTAATTTTATTTTATAGGAAATTGCATCCGGTATAATGAAATACTCTGAAGATACGCCGGGTGACATTCTCTGCTTTGAAACAGATCACAAGAAAAGTATATGATATCAGACACATGATTCGATGTGGCATTTTCAGGACAAGTTAATATGAATGAACAGACACAGGGAGGAACAGGATGGAAGAAAGAAGAGACTATGCGGTACTCCGTTTTGTGGATCAGAATGGCTGGAGTTATATGGTAAATGACTATGCAAAAGGCTGTTCTTTGATGGAGTATATCAAACAGGGAATCCGGGTGGAAAAAGAAACAATATTTGACTGGATCAGACAGCTTTCAAAACAGCTGGAACAGTATTATCGTTGTGGAAATGAGGATGCGGCGTATGGATATGTGAACCCATATGCAGTGATCATAACCGGAGACGGAATGCTTTGTCTTCTGGATATCAATGAACCGGAAAACGAGGAACTTTTAAAGCAGATGAAGAAGAAAAAGCTTCGTATGCTTTTTGTAAGGAAAGAAAGGGTTCTTTCGCAGAAGACAGAACGGTCGGATGATCTGTATGGTCTGGCAAAGATAATGGAATTTACAGCAGAAAAATGTCTGGATCCAAAGGCATTTACACGGAAAGAAGAGCGAGTCTGGAAAAGAATGCTTGGAAAGTGTTATAGCAGTGGGAAAAATGCCATAAAAGTATTGAAAAATATGCAAAAAGAAATTGGTTTTCTGGAAAGGGAAATGGAAAGACCGAGGGATAATGTTTCGGCAAAAAAGATTTTGCTTGCAATTCTGGCGGTTTGTATCATGAGTGCAGCAATCATCGGAGGGACAGTGAAAAAGCCGGAAACAAAAGCGATTGCAGCGAATCAGGATCAGCCAGAGGCGGGAGTTCAGGAAGGAGTAAAGGAGAAAAAGGAGACAAAAGAGGTTGTGGAACAAAATGGGGACAGTCCTTATCTGGAAATGGGACTTATTTATTATGTAGCGTGGGAAGATTATGTGAATAGCCTGGGTAGTCTCGATAAGGAAATGCAGGAGACAGAGTTTTCCGATGCATATCGGGTAGTCATAGCGAGTCTGGAAGAAGGGAGTATACAGCAGGAGGATGGATTAAACGCAGAAGATGCAGTAAAAAAAATATTAGATGAATTGGAGAAACGTGCAGAAAAAATACAGATGAAAGTGTATTTGTACCAATACCCGCTATTGAAGGTAAGTGTTCTGGAAGAGAGTGAAAAATGGCACAGGCTGACAAAGAGAATTGGTGAGGAGATGATTAGAAGACAGGCGTGGTACCGGTGGGATACAAATGGAGAAAAGGAGTGTGAGGTCAGAAAATATCTTGCAGAAAGCTATTTTAAACTTGGTGAGAATTTAAAAGCAGCTGAACAATATGAACAGATCAGAAAATTAGAATCGAATGAAGAAGAATTAGAAGAGATTTATGAAAAGCTGCAGTTGATTTATGAAGAAGCGCAGGAATATGAGAAAGTGTGGGAAATCAGCAGAGAGGCGGTTGAAGTATTACCGGATTCAGAAAGGTTGTGGATGAACTATCTGGAGCGTTATTGTGAGAATCCGGAAATGGAAAGAGAATTATGTGCAGAAGCAGTAAAAAAGGCCATCCAGGCAGTTCCTGAGCTTGCAGAATCAGAAGCGTTTAAACAGCTTCAGGGAAAATATAAAATTGTGATCGATGGAGAAAATATCCGGGTTGGAGAATAAAACGCTGAAAGAAATTTTTGAAAAAGTCCCATAAAAGGGAGGATGCCGGGTGACTTAAAAGCCCCCGGCATGTATTATGAAAAAGTTATTCTATTATTAACTTCTGCACGTCTTATTAAATGATTTGTTTGAAATCTTTTATCTTTTATGTTCTTCATTTGATGATTCTAGTATATAAAACACTTGTGAAGAAAGAGTGTTTAACAAATGAAGGTTTTTTGAAAGATAAATGAACAAATTGTGAACAAGACTATTTGCGGAATGCGAAGTATGGAAGCCCATCTTTCATAGGTACTTCTACACTTCCCTGGATCAGCGGGCGGGCATAAGCGATGAATTCATCTCCGATGTCGGAACCGTCTTTTGTGATCCATTCTTCAGGAACAGCTTTTTCTTTATTACAGATTTCGTTCACGTCTGCAGTTCCGAATTCAAGGATGTATGGGTCATCACTCTTACGGATAAAATTGATCATCTTTCCTGTTTCACCATCTAAAGCGGCACTTACAGCAAAACGGCCGGAAGCAGCGGCTTCGTCCAGATCTGTGGCAGATAAACAGGAGGAAGAGCATCTCTGGCAGACATTGAGTTCCACAGAGCGTACTTTGATACCAAGCTTTTCTTTTACGAGATTTTCAAGATACTTTCCGGAGCCAGTCAGCATTTTATGACCGAAAGTATCTGTGCCGACATCACTTGCAAGCTCACAGACAAAGGTTCCGTTACCATCGTTGATTCCTTCGGAAATGCAGACAACGAGATTAGAAGTTTTAGTAAGCTTTTCTTTTACCTTTTCGATAAATGCATCCGGGGAGAAAGCAACTTCCGGAAGATAAATAAGAACCGGATTATCGCCTTCAAATTTGCGGGCAAGAACGCTTGCGGCGGTCAGCCATCCGGCATGGCGTCCCATGATCTCGACGATGGTGACAGATGGTTTATTATCATAGACAGAGGCATCAATTGCAATTTCGCGTACTGTAGAAGCAACATATTTGGCAGCACTTCCGTAGCCCGGGGTATGATCGGTCAGAACCAGATCGTTGTCGATGGTTTTCGGAACTCCGATGATGCGGATATCACTTCCGACTGTTGCTGCGTAGCGGGATAATTTACTTACGGTATCCATAGAATCATTTCCGCCAATATAGAAGAAATAGCTGATTTCTTTTTCGGTAAATTTTTGGAAAAGTTCAGGATAAACCGGATCGGAAAGATCTTCCGGTAATTTATAACGGCAGGAACCAAGATATGAACCCGGTGTGGTGCGGATACGTTCCAGTTCGCCATTTTCTTTTAAAGGTGCCATGTCTATTGTGTGATCGGCAAGAAAACCTTCAATACCGTTGACCATACCGATGACATTATCAATCTCCGGATTTGCCAGACCTTCTGAGACAACACCATAGAGACTTCCGTTGATTACAGCAGTAGGACCACCTGATTGTCCGACCAGTAAATTGTGATTCATAGTTGAAATCCTCCTCTTTATTCATAGTAATCATATAGCTTTAACTATAGCCGAAAAATGTGAAATTTACAATATCAGTTGGAAAACAAAAAAAATTAGGCTATACTAGGAACGTGAGCTTTAAATTGAGAAGGAGAATACACATGAAATATATATCGTTTGCGATTCCGTGTTATAACTCGGCAGCTTATATGGACCGGGCAGTGGAATCTATTTTAAAAGGTGGAGAAGATGTAGAGATCATCATAGTTAATGACGGATCAAAGGATGATACTTCAAAGATTGCACATGAGTATGAAGAAAAGTATCCAACGATCGTCCGTGCAGTTGATAAGGAAAATGGTGGACACGGAGATGCGGTCAATGCAGGTCTTGACCACGCAGAGGGAAAATATTTTAAAGTTGTGGACAGTGATGACTGGGTAGATGAAGAAGCACTGTACAAGATTCTGGATGTTCTGAAAAAGTTTGAAGAGGAAGAAAAGCAGGTGGATATGCTGCTTGCCAATTATGTATACGAAAAAGAAGGAATGGAGCACAAGAAAGTGATTGAGTACAAGAATGTGCTTCCACAGGAAGAGATTTTTGGCTGGAATGATGTGAAACATTTCCATCTGGGACAGTATATTCTGATGCATTCTGTTATTTACCGGACAGATTTCCTGAAATTATGTCAGCTCAGGCTGCCGAAGCATACGTTCTATGTGGACAATATTTATGTTTACTATCCACTTCCGCATGTGCGTAAGATGTATTACATGGATGTGGATTTTTATCGTTATTACATTGGAAGAGAAGATCAGTCTGTCAATGAAAAGGTGATGATCAGTCGTGTGGATCAGCAGATCTTTGTCACAAAGAGCATGATTGATATGTATGATATGCGTAAGATTTCTAATAAAAAACTGCGGACCTATATGACTAATTATCTTGCAATTATGATGACGGTGTCTTCGATTCTTCTGATTCGTTCCAAAAATGCAGAGAATCTGGAAAAGAAACGGGAGCTGTGGCAGTATCTGAAGAAGAATCACTACGGAACTTATTGGAAGATCCGTTACGGAATCCTTGGACAGACCATGAATCTTCCGGGCAGATCAGGAAGAAAGATTTCGTCTCTGGCGTACATTGTGGCGAGAAGAATTGTCGGATTTAATTAAAATTCGTTCTTGACATTTCCGAAGAGAAGACTATAATAACTGTTAAAGAAAATATGGTTCACCAAAATTCGTTGATGAGAACAAAGTCGTATCCGTCATTATTTTCAGAGAGCCTGTGGATGGTGTGAACAGGTAATAACCGGATAAGGATATCCTCTCTAAGAAGCGGGTCCAAAGCAGAAAAAGTATCTGCAAGTAGACTTTGCCGGGATCCACCGTTATATGGATAGCATATGTTGGTATGTGAAGTGCCGCAGATTATTATCTGTGGAATTAGGGTGGTAACGCGGATTTTATTCGTCCCTTTTCAGATTGATTCTGGAAAGGGACTTTTTTGTTGCTGTGTATACAAAAAAATCCTGTGAATTTTGTTATCGAAAGATTAGAAGAACAGTTTTGCGTGGACGAAAAGAAAAAGGAGGAAACTGTAATGAAAGCATTACAAAAAGCAAGCAAATTTTTATCAGACTATACATCATTGGTGGTAATCGCTATTGCAGTAGTCACATTCTTTGTACCGGCAATGATGGGATGGGTAAATAACCCATTGTTCGTTGATCCGGTATCCAACAAGTTCACCTGTCAGTCGATCATCATCGGAATCATCATGTTCAGCATGGGACTGACACTGACAACCGAAGATTTTAAGATTCTGGCACAGAGACCTTTTGATATCTGTATCGGCGCAATCGCGCAGTATCTGATCATGCCATTTCTTGCATTTGCACTGACGAAAGTACTTCAGCTTCCGGATGGAATTGCACTTGGTCTGATCCTTGTAGGCTGTTGTCCGGGTGGTGTATCCTCCAATATCATGTCTTATCTGTGTGGCGGAGATGTGGCATTTTCCGTAGGAATGACTACGGTATCCACAATCATTTCACCGGTTATGACACCGCTTATGGTTTCACTTCTTGCAAGCGGAACGCATATTACGATCAAAGGACTTCCGATGTTTGTATCTATTGTTGAGACCGTTATTGTTCCGGTAGCTTTTGGATTTTTACTGAATTATCTGTTTGGAAAGAAAAAAACATTTACAGAGCTTCAGAAAGTGATGCCTGGAGTTGCAGTACTTGGACTTGCATGTGTAGTTGGCGGAGTGGTTTCTTCGCAGGGAGACAAATTCTTTGAATCAGGAGTTGTAATTTTTGTGGCAGTATTTCTTCATAATGGACTTGGATATCTGCTGGGATACGGCGCAGGAAGACTGACTGGTATGAATACTGCAAAGAAGAGAACAATCTCCATCGAAGTTGGAATGCAGAACGCCGGACTTGCTACCAACCTTGCAACCACAACGGCACAGTTTGCGGTGGCACCGGAATCCGCAATTATCTGTGCTGTATCCTGTACATGGCATTCTATTTCAGGAACACTTCTCGCAGGATTATTTGCAGCATATGATAAGAGAAAAGCAGGAAAGCCTGCAAATAAAAAGCAGGCTGCAGAAAATGTAGCATAAAATACAGAAATAATTTCGGAATGGTCATCATAAAATATCAGGAATAACTTACAGGGCGTAAGAAGATATGGAAGATCAGAAACTGGAAAATCTATTAAATCTGGCACTTGGAGCGACGGAAGAAGAAAGAGAAAAATCATTGAACCTGGATGTCGGGTATCATCCGATTGACAGGGAATGGGAATTGATTATTAAATATTCGGGCAATCTGGATCAGGTAAGAGCCTTGGCAATCCAGGTGGTTGAACTTCAGAATGAGTACGCGATCATTCGGATCAGCCAGTCCAGGATTGATTTACTTTCAGATATTCCTGAGGTAGAATATATAGAGAAACCGAAACGTTTATTTTTTCAAATAGCAAATGGGAAGCGGGTATCCTGTATCAATGAGGTGCAGGATACCCGCTTTCTTGATCTGCGTGGACAGGGTGTCCTTGTGGCGATAATTGATTCGGGGATTGATTATGCGAATGAAGATTTTCGGAATGCAGATGGAACGACGAGAATACGGGTGATGTGGGATCAGTCATTAAGACCGAATGCGGATGAAGAGAAGAATCCACCAAAAGGGTATCGGATGGGAGTGGAATTTACCAAGGAGCAGATTAACAGGGCACTTGAGGCTGACTCGTCAGAGGAAAGGAGAAGAATGGTACCAAGTCAGGATATATCCGGTCATGGGACTGCAGTTGCAGGGATTGCTGCCGGAAATGGGCGAGGAAGCGGAAATCTGTATGCCGGTGTGGCACCGGAGAGTGAGCTGATTGTGGTAAAAATGGGGTCGCCTATGCCAGACGGATTTCCACGGACGACAGAACTGATGCAGGCGATGGATTATGTGGTGAGGAAAGCACTGGAATTTCGGATGCCGGTGGCGATCAATCTGAGTTTTGGAAATACATATGGTTCTCATGACGGCAGGAGTCTGGTAGAACGGTATATTGATGATCTGTCGAATTTCTGGAAGAGTGTGATCTGTGTGGGGACCGGAAATGAAGCAGCAAGTGCCGGGCATACTTCTGGAGTGCTGCAGAAAAGAAAAGAAGAAAGAATACAGCTCGCAGTACAGGCAGATGAATCAACATTGAATATTCAGATCTGGAAAGCGTATACGGACGAAGTGGAAATTTCATTTGTATCTCCTGCGGGGACGCGGATCGGTCCAATACAATCTGTTCTCGGTTCGCAGAGATTCCGGATCGGGGAAACGGAGATTTTATTATATTATGGAAAACCGAGCCCGTATAATGTCGCGCAGGAGATTTATATTGATATGATTCCGGTGACAGATTATATTACGTCGGGAGTCTGGCAGATCATTTTGAATCCGACAAGGGTTGTGGAAGGGCAGTATGATCTGTGGTTGCCAAGTGAGAATGTATTGAACCGGGGGACAGGATTTTTGTATCCGGATGAAGAAGTGACCTTAACGATTCCTTCGACTGCAGATAAAGTGATATCGGTTGGGGCGTATGATGCGCTTACTTTTTCCTATGCATCTTTTTCAGGAAGAGGATATACCTGGCAGGATGAAAGGACGAAACCGGATCTTGTGGCACCGGGAGTGAACGTAAGGACGACAGCAGTTGGCGGAGGGGTGACAGTGGTGAGTGGAACTTCTTTCGCAACGCCGTTTGTGACAGGAGCATCGGCACTTTTGATGGAATGGGGGATCGTAAGAGGAAATGATCCGTTTTTGTATGGGGAGAAGGTGAAGGCGTATCTCCGGCGCGGGGCGAGAGAGTTGCCGGGATTTGAGAAGTATCCGAATCGGGAGGTGGGGTATGGGGCACTGTGCCTGGAGAATAGTTTCCCAAAGTGAGAATGTTGTAGATATAAGGAAAACATGCTATGGTATATACAGTGTGTAAAGAGGAACAAAGAAAAAATAGAAAGCGTGGTCAAGCAGAAAAAATGAAGTACGAACATATCACAGAGGGTCGTTTCATAGACCGTCCCAATCGGTTTATTGCACATGTGGAAATCAATGGGCAGGTGGAAACGGTTCATGTAAAGAATACAGGCAGGTGCAGGGAATTTTTGGTCCCGGGTACACTAAAGCTTGTTTTTACTAAATAGTATTCTCTGTAATATAAAAGATATTGCAGAATACTTCTTATAAATGTAAAATTCCGCATGGATTTGCTTTTCCACACAAAAAGTAAAATTTTGACTTTTATAGATATTAATTTACAATTCTATCCACTATTTTGAAAGATTCCCTAGAGTACTCTTGATAAAATACCTGCAGTAAATGAACTTTTGCAGAAAGGAGAGCATGCTTTATGGAACTTCAGAAATACGAACAGGAGCATCTGGATATACTTCGGCCGCTTCTTCCTGAGTGTACAGTACTTCTCAAAAAGAACGGCGATTTCCCCCTTGGCAAGCCGGGAAAGATTGCACTGTATGGTAACGGTGTGCGTAAGACGGTAAAAGGAGGAACTGGGTCTGGAGAGGTGAATTCCCGATTCTTTGAGACAGTAGAGGATGGATTTCAGAAAGCAGGATTTGAAATCGTTTCCAGAGACTGGCTTGATGCCTATGACGAAATATATGACAAAGCGCAGGCTGGTTTCACAGAAGAAATCCGAAGAAGGGCGCAGGAGCATCATACACATCCCGTAATCGAAGGGATGGGAGCTGTCATGCCGGAGCCGGAATATGATCTGCCACTGAATGTAAAAGGTGAGACAGCCATTTATGTCCTTGCAAGGATATCAGGAGAGGGAAATGACAGGGAAGCAAGGGAAGGCGATATTTTCCTGACAGAAAGCGAGAGACGGACAATCCTTGAGTTGAAACGGCAGTACAGAAGATTTATGCTGGTTCTGAACGTAGGAGGCCCGGTAGATCTTTCACCTGTCATGGAAGTGGAGAATATCCTGATTCTGTCGCAGCTTGGAGTGCAGACAGGAAGCGCTCTTGCGGATCTTGTTCTTGGGAAAACATATCCCTCCGGCAAATTGACAACTACATGGACAAAATGGAAGGATTATCCGGATTTTGCGTCATTTGGAGAACAGGATGATACCCGGTATCAGGAAGGAATTTATGTGGGATACCGCTATTTTGACAGCGTGGGGAAAGAGGTACTGTTTCCGTTTGGATACGGTGTGTCTTATACGAATTTTGAAGTCCGTTTTAAGGGTCTGAAACTGGATGAAATGACTGCCGAAATAAGCGCAGAAGTGGAAAATACAGGTGATTTCTGTGGGAAAGAGGTTGTACAGTTATACGTCTCTGCGCCGGAAGGAAAGCTGGATCAGCCTTATCAGACTCTGGCTTCATGGAAAAAGACAGAAGAATTAAAACCGGGGGAGAAACAGACAGTTGAACTTTCATTCTTACTGACGGATCTGGCATCTTACGACGAAGAACAGGCGGCATGGATTCTGGAACAAGGGGAATATAGCCTCCGAATGGGAAACAGCAGCAGAGATACGGAAGTCTGCGGTGTCATATCAGTACAGGAAACTTTGGGTATAAAATCAGTAAAAAACTGTTTTGGAAAACCGGATTTCACAGACTGGAAGCCGGAAAGAAAGAGAAAGGACAGAGTAGGAAAAAAGATACAATCTTTGGAAGCAGATATTTCCAGCGTGGATATATTGAAAGTAGTCTATGAGCATAAAGATGAGCCAATGCCGGAGATGGAGGGACTTTCCGATGAGGAACTGATTAGCCTGAATGTGGGTGCTTTCGTTGCAGGAGGAGTGACAGGCATCATCGGGAATGCTTCTATGTCGGTTGCAGGCGCGGCAGGCGAGACGGCAAAAGTGGGAGAAATCCCCGTGATCGTTATGGCAGACGGACCGGCAGGACTGCGGCTTTCTCAAAAGTGCTTCCGGGATGAGAATGGAATACATAGTCTGGGGAGTACAATGCCGGAGACAATGCAGAATCTTCTGACCGAGGATGAGCGCGCATATATGAACAGCATGATTCCGCAGCCCGGAGAGGACAGTGAGATCTTTGAGCAGTATGCGACGGCAATTCCCATCGGTACCGCGATCGCCCAAAGCTGGAATCCATTGCTTGCAGAACGCTGCGGGGATATCGTAGGAAGCGAAATGGAGCGGTTTGGCATTCATCTGTGGCTGGCTCCAGCTCTTAACATCCATCGATCCATACGATGCGGCAGGAATTATGAATATTTTTCAGAAGACCCGCTGATAAGCGGCGTATTCGCGGCAGCACTTACGAAAGGGGTGCAGAGCCATCCCGGATGTGGGGTTACCATCAAGCATTTTGCGGCGAATAATCAGGAGACAAACCGGTATAACAATAACAGTATAGTCAGTGAACGTGCGCTGAGGGAAATCTATCTAAAAGGGTTTGAAATCTGTGTTCGTCTGGCACAGCCTAAAGCCCTGATGACATCTTATAATCTGTTAAACGGGAAGCATACATCTGAGCATAGAGAACTTCTTGAGGATGTGCTCCGCTGTGAATTTGAATTTGACGGCATTGTAATGACAGACTGGGTAACATCCTCTGATATATTAAGTGCTGATGCGAAATATCCTGCACCCGAGGCATACAAGGTGGCTCTCGCAGGAAATAATCTTTTTATGCCGGGAAGCCAGCAGGAAATTGATAACCTTACGGCAGCTCTCAAGAACGGTCATATTACAAGAGAGGAATTGATAAAAAATGCCACCCGGATCTGCCGGATGGCTGTGGAACTCGCAGGCGCTTCAGTTTGACCGGCCTTTTGTCTGTTTCCGGTACTGGAGCGGTGTGATACCGTATTGCTTTTTGAATACATTCTGAAAATAGGACTGGCTGGAAAAGCAGAGATAGCTGCTGATTTCAGCCAGACTTTTTTCGCTGTAGGTCAGAAGACTTTTTGCTTCTTCCAGCTTGCAGCGCATAATGTAAGCGCCCATCCGGATGCCGAGTTCACCTTTAAAGTGTTTCATCATATAAGAGGCACTGCGCCCTGTATGAGCGGCGGCAGCTTCTACAGAGATAGGCTCATTTGTGTGGTTCCGGATATAGGTCATACATTGATAGACATCCGGGGAGATACCTTCCGGGATACGTGTTTCTCCGGCACGCTGACAGAAATCCAGAAGCATGACATACTGGAGCTGATTGATTTTCTCAATTGTGCGCAGCTGTTCACACTCTTGAATGTAATAGTCTATGAGCTGGTATGTTTTTTCGATATCCACACCGCCCGGGATTGCACCCATGATACCGGCTTTTACTACAGCGCTGATAAAGAGGTTTTTGGCATGCCGCAAGGGTGCGCCTGCCATCTTCCCTTCCTTGAGGGGAGCACGGGTGGCAGAGAGAAATTTCTTCAGGGCGTCTGTATTCCCATTCTTGATTATCTGATACAATTCCAGTTCAAAATAGTAGGTGTTATGAACATTTCCTTCTTCCTTATCTTCTACCATTTGATCCGTCTGTTGGTTAAAGCGCTCCAGTGTGAGCTTGTCATTTTCCAGAAAGAGCTGTTCTGCGGGGACAGTCTTGTGGTTGATGCACTGATGGAGAAATACCAGATAATTGGCAAACTGTGCCTGACCAAGCAGGGGGATTGCATAGAGCAATTCTGCGTACTGTTCCCTGTTCTCTAAAGAGACTCCACTCTCTCTGGAGGAATAGCGAATTAGTTCTTCGGTGACAGGAACGTTGAATACCGGGCCGAGAATCAGATTATAGTTGGTATTCTCGATTAAAAGGCGTCCGTAGCCGATATCCGGAGAATCACTGCAAAAGGTCGGATTATGATCGCTCATGGGAAAGAGATCCTCACGGTAGTATGCAGGAGATGTGCCGGTGATATCATTAAAAGAAGTATAGACTGCATATTTGCCTTTCAGTAATGTGACCGGGATTTTTGTCGCCGCATAAAAATTCTTACACATAGATAGATAATCTGTTTCCATAGGTCATTCTCTCCTTAAACTAAAATTATATATTCTATTTTACAATAATTAAAAGAATATTACAATATTTATAAATTGCCATGTGATAGTCTGACATCAGAAAGGTTGCTGTGCAAGAAAAATGATAAGGTAGCAGGAGCTGGAAGAGATAGGAGGAAGATCAGAATGAAACAACGAATCAGGATACACAAGGCAGAACCGAATACGGGAGTCCTCAATTACTCTCATCTGCTGGATGCGCCTGCGGGAAAACATGGGTTTGTCGAAGCGAAAAAGGGGCATCTTTATTTTGAAGATGGTACGAGAGCGCGGTTTTTAGGATTCAATGTGGCGGCGCGTTCCAATACGCCGGATCATGAGACGGCGGACAGAATGGCGGAACGGTTCGCCAGCATGGGAGTGAACATCATCCGTCTCCATGCGGCGGACGCCCCTGTGGGAGAGGAGCCGGGAAGCTGGAGCAGCTGCAAGGAAGCACCTCTTCTGGACTATGCATCCGGTACCAGCAGGAAATTCAACCCGGATGGGTTGGACCGGTTCGATTACTTTGCGGCGAAGCTGAAAGAGAAGGGCATCTATCTCCATATAGACCTGATTGTAGCGAGAAAGTTTGAAGAGGGAGACGGCATGGAGTATCCGGGCGGTGCACCCTCCTGTATCAAACGGTACTGTCTGTACAACCAGCGGATGATTGAACTCCAGAAAGAGTATGCAAAGGAGCTACTCTGCCATGTGAATCCCTATACGGGACTGGCGCTTATCGATGATCCGGCGGTAGTGACAATCCAAATCAACAACGAGGACACTGCTATCAAGGGGAATATGGGCGACGATGCAGGGGAAGAGATGAAATCCTACCGGGCAGAAGTACAGGAGCGCTTTAACGACTTCCTGCTGATGAAGTACCACACACGGGAGCATCTGGAAGAAGCGTGGACAAAGGACGGTTGCTGCGCACTGGGGGAGGAAGAAGATCCGGCTCGGGGAACCGTCCGGGGGATTGAAGGCAGTTTCTACCAGCCGGTCAGCGACCCGGAAGGAGAGTGGGATGCACCGGAAGGACCGGCAAGATATGCCGACTTTATGGAGTTCGGCATCTATATGAACCGGAAGTTCTATCAGGATATGAAAGACTATATCCATTTCCTCGGGGCAAAAGTTCCTGTCGTTACCAGCAATTTAATTGCCGGGGCAGCGGATGTGTATGGGCATACAGACGGCGACCTGATGGAGAATAACAGCTATTTTAACCATCCTCTCCTTCCGGTAGAGAATAATACATACCTGGTGGCCGGCCCCATGGAATATGTCTCTACGAATCCTCTGACCATGCAGACCGGCGCGGGATCAGCGGCAACAACCCTTTTAAGTCTGGGATCACTGGCGATTGTGAAAGGAAAACCTTTTATGCTCAGCGAGTGGAACGAGTATGGGGAGCATCCTTTCCATTCCACGGCGTTTGTGCAGATGGCAGCATATGCCTGCTTAAACGACTGGGACGGACTGATTCTTTATAATCACCATACCTCCGAGAACTGGGATGACCAGCCGGCAGATGAGATACTGAATGTTTTCGATGTATATAACGATCCGGCAGTAATCTGTCAGTGGGGATTCATGGCCTCTGTTTTCCTGAAGGGGCTTGTATCCGTGGCAAAGAACTGCGTGGATGTGGTCTACACACAGAATGACCTGAAAACGCTGCCTCTTTTCCACGCTATGCCGACTACATTTTTCCCGTATATCACGTCCATGCGCAATGTATTTCTGGACGGAGGAGACAAGTATCAGGGCAATGCGGACATAGCGGTAAATGCCGGGTTCTTAAACGGAGCTGATCTCTCAGATGCGGAACATGGAGTATATTATGCATGGTCTGAGTACAGGGATGCGTTCCGGTGTTATAAAGAAGAAAACCGTCTGGAAAATGCTGCGAAAGACACGAAAGAGATTCAGCCGGGAGTGCATCTTGGAGAAAAAGCACTTGTGTTCGACCGGATCAGAGAGACATCGGGCAACGGAGATTACCGGACGTTTGCCGAAATCATGGACAGTGCGATGAAAGAGTGGGGTATTCTGCCGGAAGATACCGGCTATGTGGAAGGAAGGCTGATTTCAGACACAAAAGAAATCGTTTTTGACCCGGATCACGCACGCTTCTCTATCCACACACCTTACTGCGGCTATTTCAGCGGCGCGCCGGAAGAAGAGATTTCCCTTTCTGACAAGATCTGTGTGGAGGCGGAAAACGAAAGGATTACACTGGCTCTGATCGCAAAAGATGAAATTAAGATGGATGGCGCGTCAGAATATATTTTGACGGCAATGGGGACAACCGGTATGGACGAGACAACATTTGGCAAAGGACCGGAGCTGATGGGGATTCCGTTTGCCGCTGTGGAGTTCAAAGGCAAACTGTACGCAGAGACACTGGAAGGCTGCATCCGTGTGAAAGCGGAGAATGCGAAACTGGAGGTGTTAAATCCGATCGGGGAAGTAATTGCCGAAATGAATGGAGAAAAAACAGGAGATGAAATACGGTTTGCAATGGACGGTTCTGTTCCGGGCATCCAGTACAGACTTGTGGTCGGTGAATAAGCATAGTTTCCAAGGGAGTGCTTTGAGATTACAAAATAATAAAACAGGAGATTGAAAGAAAGATGAATTCTGAGTTAAAGAAAAGTGCACAAAATGGATTGTATGAGTTCGCACCGGACGGGAACGGCTGCCGGATCTATCATGCGGAAACACCGCGTTATTGGTATAATTACCTGTGGAATGAAGACCGCTACTGCGCTCAGATATCACAGGTAGGACACGGGCGCAGTTATTATCTGAGCGAAAAAGCAGATATGTGTATGATCAACCGGGATGATGCCAGATACGTATATTTAAGAGATGATGCAGACGGAACATGCTGGAATATCGGGAAGGGGTCGCTTAACACAGAGGTGGAAGACTACTGCTGTACACATAGTATCGGGCACACACAGATTTGCTCAAGGAAAAACGGAATCGAGGAATCCTGGAGGATTTTCGTGCCCAAGAAAGGGTTTCATGAGGTGTGGACACTGAAACTTCGCAATACAGCAGAGCAAGAGAAAAGGTTAAGCATGTTCTCTGCGGTCAGTTTCTATCTGGAAGGCTTCTCTTATCCCAGATACTACGAAATGTACCGCTGCATGAAGACAGAATTCAAACGGGAACTGAACGGAATCTACTGTGATTCCGACCATCCCTTCGCACCCCATGAACTGTATCATGGGTTTCTGGCTTCATCCGAGCCGGTTTATGCATGGGACGGTGACCTGACGAAGTTCTGCGGTTCCATAAGTACACTGACACTTCCGGATGCATCGACCTGCGCCCTGTTCCAGAGACCAGATATTGTCGTGAATGGAAAAGACTGTACAAATTCCGAAGCCTCGCTGTTCATTCTTGGCGGGGTGCTGCAGCATAAGATCACGCTGATGCCGGGAGAGGAGAAAGAGATTCAGGTGGTATTCGGGATCAGCTCTTCCTGTGAAGAGGCATGCAGTGCAGTAAAGCGGTATGCAGATGCAGAATCCACAGAACGGGAGTTCGCAGAGGCGGAGGCGTATAACTATGAGAAGATTAGCTCTTTGTCTGTGAAAACACCGGACCAGAAGATTAATCATATGATGAACAACTGGGTAAAAAAGCAGGCAGATTTCTGTATCGTAGGAAAGAAAGGTGTCCGTGACAACCTGCAGATTTCTGTAGCGCTGTTGAATTACCGTCAGGAGAAAGCAAAAGAAGAAATCCTGGAATGTCTGCGCCATCAGTTTCAGGACGGGCACGGAGTGCTTACATGGTATCCCTATGATGATACGCGTTATTCAGACCAACCATTCTGGATCATCTGGGCGGTGTGCGAACTGCTCAAGGAGACGGGAGATCTGTCAATTCTTGATACGGAGATTGAATGGCAGGACGGCGGCAAAGCATCCGTGCTGGAACATGTAAAGGCTGCGATTAATCGCTTAATTCTTGATAAAGGGGAGCATGGTTTGGTGAAGATTTATTTCGCCGACTGGAATGACGCCTTAAATATTACGGATGATCCGGAGGCAGAGTCTGTGATGCTGTCCCACCAGTTCTGTCTGGCTCTGAGAGAATTAAAGAGAATGATGGAGTATGCGGGTGATACACAATATGCCGGATTTCTGGAGAAGGAATATGAACAGCTGAAGGAAGATATCAACCGCTATGCATGGGATGGAAAATGGTATGCGAGGGCCTTAAGCAGCAAGGGAAACGTAGGAACGCAGGACAGCGCCGGAAGCAAAATCTATTTGAACGCACAAACATGGGCTGTACTGGCAGGAGTCGCGGACAGAGAAAGGCTGGCCTACGTGTTGGAAGCTGTGGACAGTATGGAGCAGGATTTTGGCTTCCCATTAAATCTGCCGCCGTACCCGGAGTATGATGCCCATGTGGGAAGGATGTCCGGTATGCTGCCGGGACTTTTTGAGAACGGTGGAGTGTACTGTCATGCTACTGGCTTTAAGATCCTCATGGACTGCTGTACAGGCAGAGGGGAAAAGGCACTGAAAACGCTGAAAAAGATTATGCCTGACAGCAAAGAGAACCCGTCGGCGAAGTCCGGGGCAGAACCTTATGTATTTACCAACTGCTATTCCACGAACCCGGGATATTACGGGAAATCCTATCAGTCATGGACAACAGGAACTTCCGCATGGTGCATGATGGGGCTGTATGAAGGTATTCTGGGTGTGAAACGGGATTATGAAGGGCTTAGGATCAGTCCCTGCTTTCCTGAAGAATGGGAAGAGGCAGAAGTGACGAGATACTTCAGAGGTGCGGATTATCATATTATCATCCGCAATCCCGAACATATTAAGAATGGAAAAGCCGAGGTTTATGCTGACGGTTCAATCTGCGATTCCGGGCTGATACCAGACTATCAGGATGCTAAGCAGCATAGGATAGAAGTTTTAATAAAACGAGGATGAAACTTACAATTTTGTAAATTATTTTACAATAATCATCTATAGAAAAACAGTATAGTAAACCTATCATCAATGATACAGGAGGAGAGGAAAGATGGCAAAAGACAAAAACGCACCCCGTTACGACAAGCAGGGCGCAAGGCGCGTAATGCGCAAAAGAGATTATCTGGCAGATTTCGGCGGACAGCTCGCATTAGGGCTGATGGCGAATCTGGTCGGACAGCTCAATTATTTCTACACGGACAAGGTAGGACTGGCTGTCGGAAGTGTTGGTATTGTATTGGCAATCTCAAAGGTGATTGATGCATTCTCGGATGTGATTGCGGGGAATTTTATCGATCATTCAAAAGGAGGTGACCATAAGTATTTCAGATGGATCCTGCCGCAGATTATTCCGGCAGCCCTGATTATGGTTCTGATGTTTACCGTACCGATTCAGGCAGGACAGATTCCGGGCGTAATCTACGCGCTGATTACGAATCTGGTATTGTCCGCAGGTCTTTATACCTTTATTGCGACCCCGTTTTCAGCAGTTATGACTGTACGAAGCAGAAGCTTGAGCGAGAGAGGAAGTATCGGGCTGTTCCGTGCGGTTGCCAATTATGGCGCTGGAATGCTGATCTCCATTCTCACGATCCCGGTGACAAATATGCTGGGCGGCACACAGTCCGCATGGATCAAATACGGCGTGGTACTTGGTGTACTGGTATTTGTCCTGTTTGCAATCTGCTGCCATAACGGCCGCAAAGCCAAATTTGCATGTGATTACGAAGAAGAAACCGAGGGAGCTGCTGAAGAAGAGGAAGAGCCGGTTCCTTTCAAAGAAGCAATGACAATGCTTCTGAAGAATAAATACTGGGTGATCATCCTGCTCTTTAACTTGATCACAAGTGTTACGAGCGGTATCACGGCATCTGGCAGTATATACTACTGTAAATGGATTTTCGGAAATGATAATCTGGTCGGAATAATCGGAGCAGCAGGTATGTTGGCTACCGTAGTGGGATTCATCTTATCCAAGCCGATTATTGCCGGACTTGGAATCAAGAGGACAATCTCCATCGGGCTCTTAGGAGCGGCGATACTCGCAGGCATTCGCTGCTTTATACCGACGAACTTTACAGTTTGTGTGGTGACCGGTCTGTTAGGCAGCTTTGTACAGATTCCGATGATGAGTCTGTATGGCGTGCTGACATCTATGACCATTGATTACAATGAGTGGAAATATGATAAGAAGCTGGTGGCAATGTCGGGCGGAGCAATCGGCTTTGGCAGTAAGGTTGGAAATGGCCTTGGTGCAGCAGTACTGTCGGCGTTCCTGGCAATCGGTGCATATGATGCCACGCTGGAAGTCGCAAGTACATCCATGAGATATTCCATCTATGGAGTCTCAAATTATCTTCCGGTTGTGATCAACCTTGTGATGTTTGTAATCTTCCTGAAATTCGATCTGGAAGAAAAACTGCCGAAGATGCGCGAGGAAATCGCTGCGCGCAGAGCAGGAAAGACCATTGAAAAATAAGAAACAGATATTATTAAGAAGCAGGCAAAGCTGAAAGAAACATTGTAATTATGAGAGCCGGCGCTTCCGTCGGAATCGGAGCGCCGGCTTGAGTTATAGGCGGAAAATAGTAATAGGGGAATGGACAGGCAGGAAGGAGAAGACAAGAATGAAAATTTATGATTTCAGGATAGAATACAGGGAACAGCCCAAAGGACTGGCTGTGAAGATTCCCCGCTTTTCATGGAAGATCGCATCAGGTGACAACAATGTGGTGCAGACAGCATGGCATTTGATTGTGAGCAGTGCAGAAAAATGCTTCTGGGACAGTGGAAAGATTGAGAGTGATCAGTCTGTGCTGGTTCCTTATGCCGGACAAGCGCTTACCAGAGAACAGGAGTATCAGGTTTCTCTCGAAATCTGGGACAATTATGGAAATAGAGCAAAAGCAGAAACAGCTTTTACAACAGGTATTTTTGATACCGGAGATTTTCAGGCCAAGATGATTACGCATGATTTCCCTCCTGAGGAGATGGCTTGTCCGGTATTCTTCCGGAAATTTTCTCCGGACAAGGAAGTGTCATCTGCCTGCCTTTACGCCACGGCGCTTGGTGTCTATGAAATTACCCTGAACGGAAAAAGGGTAGAAGATTATTACATGGCACCCGGCTGGACAAATTACCATAAGATTTTGCAGTATCAATATTATGATGTGACAGACAGGCTGCAAGGGACAGGACAGGAAAATGTCCTGGAATTGACCGTGGGCAACGGCTGGTATAAAGGGATTCTCAGCTTTGACTGTAAGCCGGACCGGTATGGGGATCGGACTGCTGTTTGGGCAGAGCTTCATGTGCGTTATACAGACGGGACAGAAGAGGTAATTACTACGGATGAGACATGGCATGTGCGTACCGGCCAGATTCGTTACAGTGAGATTTACATGGGAGAGACAATTGATACAAATGCCCCTAATATCAGAGAGGGAAAAGTATCTGCCGTGCCAGAAGCCGTATTTCATCCGACTGTATTGACGCCGCAGCTAAATGAACCGGTGCGGGTGACTGAGCGCTTGAAGGCAAAGAGGGTTTTCACGGATTCCAAAGGGAATATACTTGTAGATTTCGGCCAGAACCTTACAGGTCTTGTAGAAATCAGAATCCGGGGAGAAAAAGGCCAGAAAATCACTGTCCGCCATGCGGAGACTCTGGATCAGGACGGTGTATTTTACCCGGACACTCTGCGGACGGCAAAATCCGAGGACACCTATATCCTAAACGGGGAAGAACAGGTTTTGATGCCCCACTTTACATTTCATGGTTTCCGGTATGCTGCCGTGGAGGGAATAGAGAATCCCCGACCTGAGATGTTTACAGCCTGCGTAACGCATTCGGACATGAGAAAGACCGGAGAGTTCCGATGTTCCAATGAAAAAGTGAACCAGCTTCAGAGCAATATTTCCTGGAGTCTGCGTGATAATTTCTTTGATATCCCCTCCGACTGTCCTCAAAGGGATGAGCGGCTTGGATGGATGGGAGATGCGCAGGTATTCTCATGGACAGCAGCGTTCAACCGGGAGACGGCTCTGTTTTTTACAAAATGGATGAGGGATATATCGGCGGCGTCTTCACTGGAACGGGGAGTGCCTCATATAGTACCGGACATACAGGGAACTTACAGTTCCGCGGCGTGGAGCGATGCGGCAGTGATTATACCATGGGTAGTCTACCAGACGTATGGAGACACACGTATTTTAGAAGAATCATGGAAATGTATGCACGAGTGGGTAGATTATATTCACAATCATGTAAATGAAAACGGGCTGTGGATGACCAATTACCAGTATGGTGACTGGCTGGCACTGGATCGTGAGATGGGAGATAAAAGCGTTGGAGCTACAGATGTTTACTTTGTGGCAAACGCTTACTATATATACGTCACAGAGCTTGTGGCAAAGACGGCTCATGTGCTGGGAAAATATGAAGAGGCGGCATATTATGAAGTGCTCCATGAAAAGACGCTGGACTCTTTCAGGAAAGAATATTACACCGCAAGAGGCAGGATCGTCAGCGAGACTCAGACTGCATGCGCGCTGTCTCTCTATTTTAACCTGGCATATGAAAAGGATAGGGAAAATATTGTACAAATGCTGGTGAGCAATATAGAAGATCATCAGAATCATTTGACCACAGGATTTGTAGGGACGCCGTATTTATGTCATGCCTTGTCTGAGAACAAAGCGCATGATACGGCCGGACTCCTGTTTGTGAGAGAGGATCTGCCATCATGGCTGTATGCTGTGAATAAGGGCGCGACGACGCTTTGGGAGAGGTGGGACGCCGTCCTGCCGGACGGCACCATGCAAGATCCGGGGCTTAATTCTATGAACCACTATGCAAATGGAGCGATCGGCGATTGGATGTATCGGAAAATCGGCGGTATAAACCAGACGAAAGCCGGATACAGGAGATTTTATGTAAAACCGATGTTTGTAAGGGGAATCGAAGAGGTAAGGACAGAGCTGGAGTCTCCTTACGGAAAGATTGTTTCCTGTTGGAGCTGCCGCAATGGAAAGATCCGTGTGGAGGTCAGCGTACCTGCCAATACGAGGGCGGAGCTGTTCCTGCCGGAAAAAGAGGAATCCTTTGAGGTGGGATCGGGAACATATGTGTATGAATATGACACAAACACAAGTTTAAAAGAGCTGAAATTCACTTTGGACAGTACACTGGGAGAGATTCTGGACGAACCTCTTGGCATGAAGATGATGGAAGAGATGCTGCCGGAGCTTGTACACAATCCAATGATCGAGTATGCAAGGCAAATGACTCTGGCTGAAGGAATCAGCTCTGCCCCAGAGGTAAAAGCGGTTTATGAAGCCGTACTAAAAGAATTGAATGCGCAGATGTAAAAGGAGAAGAAAGTAAATGGTACAGCAGAAGGTAAAATATACAGACACCGAGAGAACCCCGGCTGAACGGGCACGGGCACTTCTCGAAGAAATGACTTTAGACGAGAAGATGGCGCAGCTTGGCTGCATTTTCCCATTTGGCGACAGCTATGATGATATGGAACAGCAGGCTTTGGAGATGCCTTACGGGATTGGACAGGTGAGTACTCTGGAAATGCGCAGGATAGGCACGCTGGAAGAGGCCGCTGGATGGCAGAGGAAGATGCAGGAGACTGTGATGAGACAAAGCCCTCATCATATCCCGGCAATCTTTCATATGGAGGGACTGTGCGGAGCATTTATTCAGGAAGGAACCAGTTTCCCCTCCGGAATCGCCAGAGGCTCAGGATGGGATCCGGAGCTGGAAGAGAAGATAGCCAAAGTGGTGGCAAAACAGGAAGCAGCCTGCGGCATCACTCACATTCTGGCACCAGTGCTGGATATTTCGAGGGATTCCCGCATGGGAAGACAGGGAGAGACCTACGGAGAAGACCCGGCTTTGGCGGCAGCTCTGGGAACGGCATATACGAAAGGAATCCAGACAACAGAGGCAGGCGGCAGAAGACCGGAAAGTGTGGCCAAGCATTTTCTCGGATTTCACAATTCACAGGGTGGTATCCACGGGACAAACAGCGATACGCCGTCCCGCCTCATGGAAGAAATATACGGCAAGCCTTTCCAGTCTGCGATTTCTGAATCCGGGCTGAAAGGAGTGATGCCCTGCTATAATTCCATTGACGGGGAACCGGCTTCCGTTTCACACAGGCTGCTCACGGAAATTCTCAGAGAAAAGATGGGGTTTGACGGTCTGTGTGTCAGCGACTACGGCGGCATTAACAATGCCCACGAAGTCCAGCGGATCGGGGAGACTATCGGAGAAACAGGGCTTCTTGCCATGGAAGCAGGGATGGACATAGAGATGCCGAAAGCGATCGGTTATGGTGAGGAACTCAAAGAAATGTTCCGAAGCGGACAGGCGGATACAGAACTGTTGGACCGAACCGTTCTGCGGGTGTTGGAAGCCAAGTTCCGCATGAGTCTGTTTGAGCATCCGTTCGCCATGGATGGTGAGTCCTGTCAAAAGATTTTTGAAGAGAAAGAGGGGGCGGAGTTATCTCTCCGGTCAGCAAGAGAGTCCATGGTACTCCTGAAAAACAACGGGATACTTCCTTTGTCAGGTAAGATAAAGAAGCTTGCCCTGATTGGACCTCATGTAGACTGTGCCCGTAAGTTCTTCGGCGGATATACCCATCTGTGCATGATGGAGTCGGTCTACGCTGTTGCAAGCTCCATCGCAGGGGTAGAGGGCAGCCCGGAGTCCGGGCAGATCAGCGGAGCAATGCTGCCAAATGGTGAGCCGGTGAATTATGTCCCAGGTACAAAGATCCAGTCAGACGAAGCGGAGCTTTTTGATGATATCCTGCGCCTGCAGAAGCCGGACTGCAGAAGCCTGTTAGAAGAACTGAAGGAGCGGATGACAGACACGGAGATTCTGTATGCATACGGGTATCCGGTTGCCGGAAAGGATCAGGGCAGATTTGAAGAAGCGCTGCAGGCAGTCAGGGAAGCAGATGCTGTGATCCTGACTCTGGGAGGAAAGCACGGCACATGCTCTATGGCGACCATGGGCGAAGGTGTGGACGCTGCCGACATCAATCTGCCGGAATGTCAGGATGCATTTATTCAGGCTGCCGCTGCATGTGGTAAGCCTTTGATTGGGGTTCATTTTGATGGAAGACCAATCTCCAGTGACACAGCAGACCAATATCTGGATGCCATCATAGAAGCCTGGAACCCAGCGGAAACGGGAGCGCAGGCTGTGGCGGATGTCCTGCTGGGTGCATATAACCCGGGCGGTAAGCTGCCGGTATCCGTGGCATATCACGCCGGACAGATTCCAATTTATTATAATCACCCGAACGGTTCTGCATGGCACCAGCAGGAGAGTATCGGATTTGTCAACTATGTGGATCTTCCCCATACACCGCGATATTGCTTCGGGCATGGATTGTCTTATACACGGTTTGAGTATTCAGAAATTCATATATCGGCAGCAGAGATTGGAGCAGAAGAATCGGTACAGATCAGCTGTGTGGTAAAGAATGCAGGAAACTGTGCCGGGGATGAGGTAGTACAGCTTTATCTCAGGGACAGATTCGCAAGTATGACACGTCCGGTGAAAGAGCTTGCCGGATTTAAGCGGATCCATATGGAGCCGGAGGAGAAAGTACGAGTGACATTTACAGTGCAGGCGGATCAGTCAGCCTTTCTTGACAGGCAGATGCGCTGGAAGGTGGAAAAAGGGGATATAGATGCAGAAATTGGAAGTTCTTCTGAGAATATCCGGTTAAAAGGAACATACCGAATCACAGAAGATAAATGGATCAATGGAGTGGAAAGGGCATTTTATGCGAAAGCACGGGAAGTAAGACTATAAATCCGTTAGATTTACAGCAGGCCGGCTGTCAGGTTCGGCAGGAAATGAGAAAACAGGAGAGGATAAAAAATGGATAAAAAAAAGATTGCCAGAAAAATAGCAGAAGAATCGATTGTTCTGCTTAAAAATGCGAACCATATACTCCCTTTAAAAGAGAAGAAAGAGATTGCATTTTTCGGAAGGACACAGATAGGCACTTTGTATTCTGGAAATGGATCCGGTGGTGCTAATATAGCCGGGTGCGGCACAATTCTGGAAGAATGTGAAAAGAGAGGGATAAAACCTGAATCGCAGCTGAAAGGATTTTATGAGTATAAAGCAAGTGCAGAACAGGTAACGGAAGAGGATGAGTTTGACTGGACGAAGGTCAGCGAAATGGTAAACAGCGGAATCATGTACGAAATATTCGGAAAATACAAGGCTCCGCTTGATGAATATGATGTGCCGGAGACACTTATCTTTCAGGCGGCGGAAAAAACAGACACAGCAATCTTCGTGATCGGCAGAAACTCCGGCGGAGAAGAGTGTGACCGTCATCTGCCGGAGGATTATTACCTGACCAGATCAGAAGAAAGCCTGTTAAAGGATATTTGTACCCATTTTGCTAATGTAGTGATAGTCCTGAATGTAAACGGACTGATTGATCTGTCGTGGGTGAAAAAATATGCGAGCATAAAAAGCCTTCTGTTTATTGGAATCCCGGGGGAAGAAGGGGCTTCTGCGCTGGCTGGCATTTTGACAGGGGAGATTAATCCTTCCGGGAAACTGGCGGTGACTATAGCGGAACACTATGAAGATTATCCGTCGGCAGATCATTTCTCATGGGATAAGGAGCATTTGGAGAATATTCTGGACTATGAGAGTTACGGTCTTTCGTCAGAAGAAAACGGAAGTACAGGTTTTACGAAGAGTCCGGTAACCGTGTATTGGGAAGATATTTATACTGGATATCGTTATTTCGATACATTCGGAAAACAGGTGCTTTACCCCTTTGGTTATGGACTATCTTACACTGCATTTGCGATCAGCGATGCATTGGTCAAGAAGCAAAACGGCGGTATTCTGGTGACAGCCGATGTGAAAAATATTGGGGAAATGTCGGGGAAAGAGGTAATCCAGATTTATCTGTCTAAGGTATATCCAGCAGAGGGCGTGGAGCGTCCTTATCAGGAATTGAAAGGATTCGAGAAAACGTCTGACCTCGCTCCGGGTGAAAAAGAGCAGGTTAAGATCTGGATCCCATGGAGAGAACTGGCGGTTTATGATGAGGAAAGAGCCGCTTGGGTCATCGAGTCAGGCGATTATCTCCTGAAGATGGGAAAATCATCAAGAGACACCTTTACGGTGGGAATGGTATGCCTGCGGGATACAGTCCTTACAGAACAGTGTGCGAACCGTCTGACTATCTCGGGATGCAACAGAGGAAAGCTTTCGTTCCTGACACAGAAAGACTGCACAGGGTGTCAGCCGGAAGACGTATATGAGAAAAAACCTGATGGAGGCGTGACCGAGACGGAGGTAATTTCTGTAACGGAAGAGGATATTCTTGCAGGAGGGGAGAGTATACAGGCTGAAAAAGAAGCGCAGCAAAGTCTGCCGGAACTGTCCATCGAAGAACTCGCTTCTCTCTGTGTGGGTTATGGACCGGGCACCCCATTTGCGGCTGTGGGTGACCGTACTGACCCGTCTGCAATTTTTGACGCAGATGGGAATCCGCTGACGATAAACAGCCATCCGACAGGATATCCGGGATATGTTTCCCCGGCGATTGCGGAAAAAGGGATCAAATCCATTTTTTATAAGGACGGCCCTGCCGGGATCGGCGGTATTGCCTGGCCGACAGAAATGCTCATTGCGTGCTCCTTTGACAAAAAAATGTGGCAGATGTTCGGGGATGCAGTAGGAAAAGAATGTGAAGAACAGCAGGTAAATGTCTGGCTTGCTCCTGCTGTGAATCTCCACAGGAATCCGCTGTGCGGAAGAAATTTTGAATATTTTTCTGAAGACCCGTACCTGACGGGAGTCTGTGCCTGCGAGATCACAAAAGGCGTACAGAATGACCGTCCGGTTATTGTGTGCCCGAAGCACTTCGCGGCAAATGAACAGGAGACATTCCGCCGCGGAAATGCAGGGAAAAATGTAGATGCAGTGGACTCAATCCTGACAGAAAGGGCACTTAGAGAACAGTATTTAAAGCCGTTCGAGATGTTAGTCAAAGATGCCGGGATCGCATGCATCATGACCTCCTTCAATAAGATCAACGGGTCATTTTCCGGCGGCAGCCATGACCTGTGCACACAGATCCTGCGTGAGGAATGGGGATTTGAAGGGGCTGTTGTAACGGATTGGGGAGATATGGATATGGTTGTGGACGGCGCGGACGCTGTTGCGGCAGGAAACGATATCGTAATGCCCGGCGGTCCTCCGGTAATCCGCCAGATATTAAAAGGATACGAAGAAGGCAGAGTGACGAGAGAAGAATTGGAACAGGCAGTGCGTCATCTGCTGATTATGATAAAGAGAATCAGGCTGGCAGATTGATGGTTAGGGTAACGAGTAAATGTGATAATAGGATGTAGATGAAACAGGTAGGTATATGGAAGAAAAAATGTATCATACAGTGAAAAGTTCAGGAATCATGAATATCGTGGCAGGAGCATTTGCGATCGCAGTTGGGATTTCTGCGCTTATAAGTGGAATACGCCTTTGGCTTGCCCGTACTAAGATTCTTTTCTAAAGAAAGGGAAATAATGGAATGAAGCACATGGCAGAGATAAGAAATGACAACGGAATTTCAACATTATATGTAGACGGTCAACCCTTTCAGGCATTTGCAGGCGAGGTACATAATTCCGCTGCGTATGATCCGGAAAGGATGGAAATAGAAATCTGGGAGAAGATGGAGCAGAGTAATCTGAATACGCTGATCGTGCCGGTGTATTGGGAAACGCTGGAGTCGGAAGAAGGAAAGTTTGATTTCACCCTTGTGGATGCGCTTATAAAGCAGGCGGACAAATATAAAAAGAAATTGATCCTGCTCTGGTTCGGTCTCTGGAAGAACGCAGAGTCCGCTTACGTGCCGGTATGGATGAAGAAAAACAGTGAGACATATTTCCGTGTGGAATTGTATGGCGGCGAGAGATTGAATACAATCTCACCATTGTGCACAGCGGCGGTGGAGAAAGATGCCAATGCTTTTTCGCGCCTGATGGAACATATCAGAGAAACAGATGAGAATTCTGCGGTTATCATGGTACAGGTGGAAAATGAAGTAGGGCTGCTGGGAACAGAAAGAGATTATTGTGCGCAGGCAGAAGAAGTGTTTGGCGGATCCGTGCCGGAAATGCTCCTTCCAGAGCAGACAGAGAAAGAACGCGCTACATGGAAAGAAGCCTTTGGTGATGACGCGGAGGAAGTTTTCTCTGCATGGTGCTTCGCAAGCGCTTTGGAGCAGATTGCATCTGCTGGAAGGGAGAAACATCCGCTTCCCTGCCTTACGAACGTATGGCTGAAGCAGTTTCCGTGGTATCCGGGTTCCTATCCGTCCGGAGGACCGGTAGAGGATATGCTGTGGGTATGGAAAGCAGCGGCGCCTTCACTTTTTACCATCGGTCCGGACATCTATGTGCCATATGTCTCTGACATCATGAAGACGTACAGCCGGCCGGATAATCCGCTTTTAATCCCCGAAGTGCGGAAAGATGCGGTTACAGCTTCCTATGCCCTTTATGCATTCCTGCATTTTCATGCGTTATGCTATGCGCCTTTTGGAGTGGAAGATCTGTGGGCAGACCAGCCTTCGGATCTTCCGGCAGAAGTGATAGACGCTCTGAAACTGGATCCGCTTTCCTTTAATCTGAGTGGGACTAAAGAGACATTGGGCGAGGTGTACCGGCTGCTGGAAGAGATCAGACCGCTGTACTTGAAATACCGTGGGACAGAACATATGAAGTGTTTCCTGAAACAGTCAGATGGAGAGCAGGGATGCTATCTGAAGTTTAAGAACTATGATATAGAAATACAGTATCTCCCGAGGACAGACGGTGCACCGGCAGCCGCAGGAGTCGTCTTTGAACTGGATGAAAATACGTTTCTGATCATAGGAATGATGTGCAGTATCCGTTTCCATACGAAACCCGGGGATCATAGGAGAGTAGACTTTCTCACAAAAGAAGCAGGGACTTTCCATGTTGGTAAATGGGTATGTGAGCAGAGACAGAACGGCGATGAAAAAATCGTATCAGTCTTATATAATATGCCGGGATGTTTTAGAATAGAGACATTTAAATACTAATTTTCTATACTTTAAAGAGAGATATACAGAGGACTGGAGTATGGCAAATTGTTTATTACAGCATTAGATGATCTTGAATCAAAGAGAAAGGGATTTTATTCCGGCGTTGATGACTACATGGTAAAGCCTGTGGATATGGATGAGATGGCGGCATATGTAAACGGAGAGGAAGTTCCAATTCTTCCCAGAGAGTTTAATGTTTTATATCGGAAGTGAAAGAAAATGTTGTATGTGTGACAGTTCGGGATTCTGGTTGCGGAATGGACAAAGAAACTGCAGAGAGCAAAAGTCCAGATTTCATATTTCATTAACAAAAATCGTGAAGTTGATAAACAGCTGTATATGCCACAAGTGGGAATTGGGATTGTGTTGATTCTGGCTTTTATCGGAATTATGAACTATATGAACACCAATGTCATTTATTTCAAGCCCGACAATTACTGCGGATAAAATAGAACGTTTTATTCAGATTCTGAAGCCAAGACAGGAAGCAGGAGTAAAAGTAAGTGTAATTCTAACAAAGCCAGAAAATAGATGCTATGGGAATACAGATTTTTATCTGATTTTGATAGAAAAAATGAAAGAAACTGGAATTCAGGTAATCATGGTAGATGAAGATACAGAGTGTTTTGCGATTATAGATCAAGAATTAGTTTGGCATGGTGGAATGAATTTGTTAGGCAAAGTGGACGCATGGGATAATCTGATAAGAATTAAATCAGAAAGCATTGTACAGGAATTGATGGGAATGATACTGAAAGAATTTTGTGACAATGACGTAACATCCTCCCCAGTTACTTTGTGACAATTATATAACGTCCTCTATACAGAAATATGCGGTTTTAAGCCATTTTTGTGGCAAAAAAGCCGCATATTTTTTGTAGCAATGACTTGACATCCTCGGGGGCACTGTGTGTCCGGGATAGTCTGCCGGGGTGAGGAGAGTAGGTATATACGATTATGTGTAAGAAAAATCTGATTTGCATAAAAATGAATTGACATGTGTAAACAAAAATGCAATAATATGTGTAACAAAAAATGCAAAAAAGGAAGTTGTTTATGAGAACAAATACATATATCAGATTGGAAATGCTATATAAAAAGTATAAAGGATATGTGGAAACACGAGAAATTCTGGAAGAAGGTTTTTCAAACCGCCAGATCGCTGTTTTGGTTAAAGAAGGATATTTGGAGAATGTGACACATGGACATTATTGGCTATCCGGTGGGCAATGTAAGAAGCCTCAAGACTATAAATGTATTGAAGTATGTCTTAGCAATCCAAAGGCTGTTATTTGTATGGACAGTTCTCTTTATTATCAGAAGGTTAGTACAAAGGAACCAGAGTATTTATCGGTTGCGACAGAGCGAACAGACCGTAGTATATTAAAAATGAATTTTCCGACGAGGCGGCATTATTTTTCTGGACGAAATTTTCAAATTGGTCAGAGAAAAAGAGAGACAGAATTTGGTAGTTATAATATCTATGATGTTGAACGGAGCCTTTGTGATATACGGCGTTTAGAGCCAGAAAATTCATTTGAAATCATGGATTATGTAAAAGAGAGTGAGCAACAGTATAAACGTCTGATGAAATATGCAGAGTTGTTTGGAATAAAACAATTTTAAAGGAGAAATATGGATTACATGTATGATGGCATAGATATTTTGGATGAGAATCTGGAAAGTGCCAGAAAAAGACAAATGTTCAGAATACTTGTCTATTATCAAAGGTTATGTCTGTATTCGGGCGGTACAATAGCAGGTGAAAAGAAGCTAGATTCAAATAGCTTACAGACACCTTTATTTTGGGATCAGGAAAGTGCTTTGGAGCAGAGGATATACGAAAAAATGAAAAAATGGGAAATAAGACATCCCATAATGGGAATTGTGATATGTACAATACTAGGGGGAATATTGATTAGTCTGATAGCAGGAATTATTTTAGAGGGAATTATGATGGTATGACAAGAACTATAAAAATATGAAAGAGAAAAGGATTCTGCAAATGTTTTTGGATTCTAAAGGTGAGAGAAAAGTGATAAAGAATAAAATTATTAAAGTACAGGATATTTTAATTACAGTTGCCAGTGAGGATTTTGATGATTATATCTGTATTACGGATATGGCGGCCGCGAAAGGTGGAGATTCAAGAGCAGCGGATGTTATAAGAAATTGGTTGAGGAATAGGATGACGTTGGAATTTCTATGTACATGGGAAGAAATTTATAATCCGGAATTTAAAGTGTTCGAATCTGAACACTTTAAAAAACAGGCTGGATTATTAACATTTACACCTAGTGTTTCTGAATGGATAGAAAAGACAAATGCAAAAGGGATGTATGTAAAAAGAGGTCGCTATGGAGGTACATTTGCACATAAAGATATCGCATTCGAGTTTGCTTCTGCAATCAGCCCGGTATTTAAGTTGTATTTGATTAAAGAATTTCAAAGATTAAAGGAAAATGAAAATAACCAGAAAAAAATAGAGTGGGACGCAAAAAGATTTTTATCAAAAAATAATTATCTGATACAGACAGATGCGGTTAAGAATTATATTATACCGAGTGGAAATTACCGGACAAATTTAGAATGGCTTGCATATGCAGATGAGGCAGATATTCTGAATGTTGCACTGTTTGGTTTTACTGCAAAGGCATGGCGTGAATCTAATCCTGAACTTGCGAAGAAGAATAATGCTCGTGATTTTGCGACAATTAATGAATTGACGGTTCTTTCAAACATGGAGACTCACAATGCACATATGATTAGAGAAGGAAAGTGCAGACAGGAAAGATTTGCTATCTTGAAAGAAATCGCCGAATACCAGTTGAAAATACTAAATGAAGCAGATCAGGTTAAAACACAGATAGGTTCACAGGAATGATGAAAAAAGCTTCCTATGCAAAAACTTTTGTCAGGAAAGGAATTTGCATAGGAAGCGTTTTGGGTAGCAATAGTGTAACATCCGCAGTACGATTTTATGACAACAATATAACATCCTCCTCTGAGAAAAACAAAGAAAACAACGGTTTTACAGACTTTTTCAAGAGGAAAAGCCAAAAAAGTTTGTAGCAATGACTTGACATCCTCGGGGGCACTGTGTGTCCGGGATAGTCTGCCGGGGTGAAATGATTTTAGAAATATATAATGCGGAATCAAGAAGTGAGTATAATATGTATTGCGATAAGCATGAAAAATAGTTATAGTTAAAGGTAAAAGACGTGAATGGAGAGGAGCGGTAAAATGACGATAGAAGAAGTATTGGCAGTCGAAGAAATGCAGGTATTTGACAGGAAAAGTGTCAATATTGCTCCCAAAGTATTGGCAATACCAATTATTGCATTTGCAAATGCTGATGGTGGCACAGTTGCCATTGGAATATCTGACAAGACACGCAGGATAGAAGGTGTCGATTATGACATCTAAAAGTTGAATGAACTTCTTCGGGTACCGTTTGATTTTTGTGTTCCGACTGTGAAAGTAGAAATAGAAAAAGTCCAGTGTATTGATTTTAAAGGAAGAGAGAATCATGTTCTTCTTATGCATATTGAACCAAGTATGGAAGTACATGCGAATCAGGCAGATGAAGTGTTTATGCGTGTTGGAAATAAATCAAAAAAGCTCGCTTTTGAAGAACGAATGCAGTTGATGTATGATAAAGGAGAACGATTTTTTGAAGATAAACCGGTTCCGGAAGCTGATATAGAGGATATTGATTTAGCTTTTGTAGAAAAATATATTGCTCAAATCGGCTATTCCAAGACAGCAATGGAATATTTGAGGGAAAATAAAGGATTTATAAAAGAAAAAATGGGAAAGTGCAGATAAGTTCTGCGGCAATATTGTTATTCGGTAAAAATCCGCAGTTATATTTCCCAAGAGCACGTGTACGTTTTATTCGTTATGAAGGGACAGAAGAACGTGTCGGGACACAGATGAATGTTATCAAGGATGTCATTTTTGAAGGAAATATACTGAAGATGATAACAGATGCAGTTGCATACCCAGATACACAAATTAAGGAAAAAACTTATCTGGGCGAGGATGGGTTATTTGTAACAGAAGAAGAATATCCGAAGTTTGTCCGACAGGAAATTATTGTAAATGCTGTTACACATCGAGATTACAGTATTAGAGGAACTGATATTCAGATAAAAATGTTTGATGATAGGATTGTTGTGGAAAGTTACCGGGACTTGTGAAAACAGACAATATCTGACATACATATTTTTCTAGGAATCCAAAGATTGCAGAATTTTTGAAAGCATATAGCTTTGTAAAGGAATATGGCGAGGGTGTTGACCGTATGTGCAAAGAGTTAGAAGCGGTAGGTTTACAAGATCCTGAATATAGACTGAATGCTTTTATGCTCCAGACAACAATCAGAAACAGTACTTTAACTGATAAAAAACCACGGTTTGGTTGATAAAAAACCACTGTTTCAAGTTATTGACGATGCAGTCTGCAATAAGATTTTGGCTCCTACCATTTCGGAAAATATGAAAGAAATTGTTGAGGCTTTTGACATGAATCAGATTTTTGGTCGTAAGGAAGTAAAAAAAAACTTGGATATGGTGATTATAAAGCAGGCAAAGCAATAGAGGTTATGCAAGTATTGAACATCGTAATTCCTGTAGAAGGAAAAGGAAAGGGAAAGTATATTTTAAAAGAAATGTAGTGGTTAGTTTCATTGGTCTCAAAACAAAAGTGGGATTAGTGAGACTGATGTGAGAATCTTATGTGAAGAAGTATGAACTATAAAGTGGAGGAAGAATATGGAACCTACGAAAAAGGATTGGAAACTGTACAGAGAACGAATTGGTGACTGGGAGAAACAAGTATGAAGAATTTAAGATAGAACGTATAGATTATTTCGAGAGTATGAAACTTTTTCTGTAAAATAATGTTTATAAGGTTCTTCTATGATACAATAAATATCATTAGGAGGGCCTTTTATTATGGCAAGACAAAAGAAACCTGTACATCGTGTACAAATGACAGAAGGAAAACGAAACATCATCCATCAGCTCCTGGAAGAGTACGATATCCAGTCTGCAGAAGACATTCAGGATGCGCTCAAGGATCTTTTAGGCGGCACCATTAAGGAAATGATGGAAGCTGAAATGGATGATCATCTTGGTTACGAAAAATCCGAACGCTCAGATAATGATGATTATCGCAATGGTTATAAGCGGAAACAGGTCAACAGCCGGTATGGCTCGATGGAAATCGAAGTGCCACAGGATCGCAAATCAACGTTTGAACCACAGGTTGTGAAAAAACGTCAGAAAGATATTTCCGATATTGATCAGAAGATCATTTCCATGTATGCCAAAGGAATGACTACCCGGCAGATTTCCGAAACCATCGAAGATATTTATGGCTTTGAAACTTCTGAAAGCTTTATTTCTGATGTGACTGATAAGATCCTGCCACAGATCGAAGACTGGCAGAACCGGCCACTGGACGAGGTCTATCCCATTCTCTACATTGATGCAATCCATTATTCTGTAAGGGATAATGGCGTGATCCGAAAGCTTGCTGCTTACGTGATTCTGGGAATCAACACGGAAGGAAAAAAAGAAGTTTTAACCATCAGTGTTGGCGATAACGAAAGCGCAAAATACTGGCTTTCCGTTATGAATGAACTGAAAAATCGTGGTGTCAAAGATGTATTAATCATCTGTGCCGATGGTTTAACCGGAATCAAAGAAGCGATCGCAGCAGCTTTTCCAAAGACGGAATACCAGCGCTGTATTGTACACCAGGTAAGAAACACGTTGAAATATGTCCCGGATAAAGACAGAAAAGCCTTCGCTACGGATCTGAAAACCATTTATCAGGCCACAGATGAAAAGAAAGCTCTGGCAGCCTTAGAGCGTGTAACAGAAAAATGGACACCGAAATATCCGAATTCCATGAAGCGCTGGAAGGATAACTGGGACGCAATCTCGCCGATCTTTAAATTTTCAACGACGGTCAGAACGGTGATTTATACTACAAATGCTATTGAATCTCTGAATTCTACCTACCGGAAACTGAATCGCCAGAGAAGCGTATTTCCAAGCGATACAGCTCTATTAAAGGCACTGTATCTTGCCACATTTGAAGCTACAAAGAAATGGACCAGTACGATCCGCAACTGGGCACAGTTTGACATTGAAAAATACGTCAAGAACCGCAACAGACTCCGCTTTAAGGGGAATGATGTGGTGGATGAGGTATGCGATGTCGGAGAAATCACAGCTTAACTTCTGGACATTGTGACCAGAAGTTGTTTTACAACTGAATATGGAACTTATGATATGGGAGCTTTTCTAAAAATTATAATTCAGAGAAGCTCCCTTTTTATTTTTTGAAAAAGGAGACAAACAAATGGGCTTTTTTACAACATCAGTAACAGGACTTAAAACAGTAGTAATCGCAATCGGCGCAGGTGTCGGCGTATGGGGAGTTATCAATCTTCTGGAAGGATATGGTAACGATAATCCCGGTGCAAATGCTCATGTACAGTAAAGAAGCAAACAACCGAAAACAAGAGATAGACCGCCAG